>SDBT01011782.1_pt1 | contig 14052 bp, 46 predicted proteins | sample 2277101 | NCBI WGS metagenome assembly SDBT01 (sample SAMN10404973, study PRJNA504765) | marine sediment metagenome | isolation source: marine sediment core GS10_PC15, 103 cmbsf | place: Arctic Ocean: Southern Knipovich Ridge | collected 2010 | reverse complement strand
CCTCAAGCCCACAACCCCTTTTATTCTTTCTAATAACAATAGAAGGGATTCTACGCTCCTCTGCAAACTTCAAAGCTATAAGAGCCCCAGCAGTTTCCCTACCTGCAATAAAATTAAAGCGAGGAAAGAGTGCTATATCGTCCTCGGTTTTCATAACCAACAGTTTAAGAAGGTTACCCCTTAGAATAATCTGGTACATGTCAACCCAAGAGTCTACCTGTTGACCATTTGAAATTGTATAAGGCCCATCAGTCAAAATTGCGGGTTTCAACATCTCTAGCAAAGTCATCTCCTCTATCTACTACTGCACAACGGGTTGCTTTTCCGTCAACTCTTCTCCAGCATATATATATAGGACCTATACACTGTATTAAATGCTGCACGGCAACATCAAAGGCATGGTCAAAAGTATAAAGGTCTATAAAGTCGGGTAACCTAGCCCTAATATAACACTCGTGACAACGGAATTCATAAGAGTCTACTTCCAACATTAGTCACCACAAAAACATTATCTGGTAGATGAGTTAAAAGCGGTTTTACATCTCCCCATTCTAGTTCGCCGTTTCCGCATCCTGGTCTAGGCAAAATAAAAAGGCAACTTTTATATACCTCTGTGAGATGTAATAACTGTTCAGCTGAAGTACTTATAAGATCAGGATCGGCCCTCTCCTGCCATGAGTGCTTCACCGGAAAAGTTATTAATCTATAACCCTTTCTCTCCTCAAGAACATGAACTCTATTACCTCTTACCCTAACTAGAGCCGCTAGTTGCCTACTTAACCCTGGGAACTTATTCATTGCCTGCTTTGCATTACCAGCACCCATAGTAAGGTTACCATAAGTGTTAATATTTCCATTAGTTGTGATACAGGTAAAAGCATTATGCTGAAACCAGGTGTAATTCCAAAGATTAACCTTTGCTTCTTTCACTTCACCAACTCTGTCATGAAGTTATTAAAATTACTGGAACAAGCCATTCCTATAATAAAAATAAGTAGTGCTGCAGGTATCCAAGCAAATAATTTAAACATTTATTCCTCTCCATCCGATTTATGAAAGAATCCTAAATTATCTGCCTGTGCCATTGTTAAAATAGGAGTACACTCTCCATGATAAAACTTATCGCCTACTTCTGATATATCATCTAGACACCTGCCCTCTCGATCACTACACTCACCCTCAGAAAAGCAGTTACCCAAAGAATGGCCACAGTCAGCACATTTGTCGGTACACGTAGGATACTCTAGCGCCATGGTTCCTCCCTAGGGCCCATCCTTCTTGAGTTGTAAGCTATCTTTGCGCAAGCAATGCAAGTACGATAATCTGCTCTACCTTTTTTCTTATTCATTTTAGTATTCTCTGGAGTCATCTCATGTAAACCCTTCCGACACATTAGGTTGTTTTTTCTAGTCTCTGCAGAAGCCTGAGCACCTCTAGATATATGGTCTCTCCACCCAATGTGGCTTTGCATCAAATCTTTCCTTCCCAAAGACTTTCACAACCAGAACACTTCCAGCGACCTTCTGACTCTTGAACTAGATCTCCATCACAAAGAGGAGAGTCTGGACATTTGATTAAAGCCGACATCTTAGCTATGCGCTTAAGCTTCTCAGTATTCATCCTGTCATACATATCTTGAAACTCAAGACCACCGGCGCTCGTCTGAACAAAAATGTTAACGACGAACTCCTGCTCACAACTCTTACAGAACTTACCTCTTACGTTTAGTCCGTAGCGAGCGTAACCAGTAACTTCTGCCATTTGGTGTTTACCGCAGTGTGGACAATATAGATGAGGTTGAAATCCTACCACCCAACTCTCTTTACTCATCTAAGAACCAACGCACCATAAAGTCCGAACACAACAAGGAAAAGTGCCAAACCAAGAAGTAGTACTTTAACCATTCTTCTCCCTCTTTATCGCCTTCGTTATTTTAACTTTAGGATCACCAGCAATAGCAAGAAAAACAGTCCTCTCATTGATACCCAACTTCTCAGATATCTCAGCGGCAGAAGTACCACCGAAATAAGCTTTAATTATATACAGATCCCTACTATACTTTTCCTGAGTCGCTGCTGGGACATCATACTTACAATAAGGTAAAGGGCATTGGAGACAAGATTTAGAATGTTCACAGCCAGTATCAAAGAAGTCGGTCTCTCTGTGACTATACGCCCTCCTTACCTTATTAGTAGGAACCATTTCTCCCATAGGAATAACTCTTTTCATTGGAAAATAAAAACATCCCAAGCACGAGGATTAATCTCGCACTCAGGAAGTTGACCTACTAAAGAAAAATGGAAAGTACTTAGGTCTCCAGGACAGGGCTCAGTAGCTTCGAATACAGCCCACCTTTCGAACTTAGAGGAATAACCTAATAGTCTATCTCCTACTCTGTATTTGGTAACCGTTAATAGCAAGTGTATTGGTCTCATGAACCCCAGAAACTTCATTCAGCTTACTATTATTATAAGCTAATTTAGTCTGCTCATCCAAGTAGCTCTCGACCTCTTCAAGAGTTTTAAAGTCTGCGCGAGTCATCTTCTCACCCCAGCTAGGGTAAGGAAAGAATACTCTGAAGATCTCACTCTTACTAAACCAACAGACACTGAAGGTTTGGTGTGGAGTATCCACCACAATGTGGGGAACACCCTTTCGAGATGTTCTAAAATAAGCAGTAGGATAAGTTCTTGATAAGGTAAGAGCCGCATCTTGCATTATTGCCTTATTACTCTTTCCAGGTCTTTCACTTCTTTTAGGCATTAATCAACTACCTCTCCCATTTCTATAAGTTCCTGATATCCGTTATGGTTAAACCTCGACCAACCACAGTAGCACCTATCTAGGCCTCTATGATCATCACAGTCCCAACAGATATCAACGCCACAGTAAGGTTGGAATTCATACTGGTGCTCGTGTTTTGTATTAGAAGGTGTAGTCATGGTCGTCAAAAACCTCAGTAAGTGAAATCTTTTCTACTAGTTCTTTAGTATTAGGACAAGGTTGATAAGCCATCCTAGTCATCAATTCGGGCCTAGTTGGTTGATATAGAACAAATCCTGGTTTTCTAGAACCAATGGCATAAGCTAGTTCCATATGAGCACTTATCCCACAGGGGTTAACCAAGACAACCGCATCACACTCATCGAGTTCAAACATATCCTTTTCAAAAGCTCTCTGCAATGCCTCCTCTGGAATCTCAGCGTGCTCATCTGGTCTGACGGATTCATCAAAAGCGGGATTCTCCCTAAAGTCATAAACCTCATATTGGAGTGTTCTTAAAAGCTCTACGATCATGGGCTGAAGTTCGTTACTCCAAGAAGAAGCTACGTATATCTTTTTAATGTTAGACATCTTTCCTCACAAGAGTACCAACTGCACCCTTTCTAATATTATTACTGCCGCAATGACCACATCCAGCAAAGGGATGTCTACAGCATAACCTAAATTGTCCACAGTCGTTGCATTGGTACTCAAAGTCCTTACCTGCAACTATGATGTACCACTTCATCTAAGACCCCCAACGTCCCTTAAGTTCTCTATACAACTTTGACAAAAGGCTACTTGCTCAGTCCTACCAAAGGGTTTAGGAACCTGCATTGCAACGACTCCAACTCCACCCTTACAAATACAACACCTAATAGGTTCATCGCTACCACATCTACAATAGAAAGAGTGAAATCCAAACCAATGAACAACTAAATCCCAAGTCCACATAAAAGTAAGTAAAACTCTATACAACAAGTTCACCTATCCGCTATGATGAGTACTATCTTTTTCATGCTCTAAACATGGTTCCAATATACCACATAGCCCACACCTGAAATCCCAAAACCTGGCAATAGTGGCTCGGGTAATTATAGTTGGTCTTGGAGGTATAGTTGAAGGGGGAAGAGGAAGAGGACCACCATCTACTCTTGGCTCTACTTTATCTCCCTTCTCAACATTACACTCGTTACAAAGGAGTTGTAAGTTATCTTCTTCGTCAAACACACCTAGAGTCCTAGGAAGAACGTGATCTATAGTAGCGTAAAGACCTTTTTCTTCATCTTCTCCAAAATTCATTACTCGGGTACAAGAAGGACACACATCTCCATAGACAGAACGCATCCTCTCTTTAATATCACGAGTATTCCGTAATTTACTCTTGTTGTACTTAGACAAGAAGCTCTCTTCCAGTCAAAGCCGAATAGGCATCGTACATCTTTCCACCCCTCGCGATGTCTATAAGTATCTGGTTCTGTCTCTGGGTGAAGGTAAGGTTAACAGGATATAAGAGATCAAACCTCTTCTTACCAGAGTCCAAGATCTCTATGATACTCCCAAACAATATTGAGAGATCAGTAGTTGATTTAGGGTGGTCCCTCATTGCAACAAGAGGGTACCTAAACCTTCTATACCACTCAGGTTGAAAGACTACCGCTTTATACTGTATCAACTGTGAACCTCACCATCTTTCCAGGAATGAACTTATCAACACAACCCTCAATGAACTCGTCGCTCCACCCTTGTAGTCGGGCCCGAATGTCATCAAGGTCTTTAATCGGTCTAGCTTCCAGGTCCGCCAAAGTATTATTGACGGATTCATAACCACCTTTTGCAATAACTGGAAAAGGGTTTTGTGTTAACCCAAGTTTGGTAAAAGGATTAGTATCAGTGCCATTGAGAGATACTTCAAATTTCATAACCTTATCCCCTCCTCTTGACAAACATTATTGGTAGGTGAACATAAAGGATCGCCACTGCAGGTATGGCAGTGATGAAGAAGGGTATACCAAGGGTACTCAGATAAAAAGTACCAATTAACCCCATCATGAAACTCACCCCAACACAAACAATGCGTAAGTGCGTTGCGTTAAAAGGGATCTTTGATCCACTACTAGACATCTTTCCTCTAAGTACTTGCATTTAACTCCTCTTCATGTATTTCCAGTTCCTTGAGTGCCTTCTCAACTACATCTATAGCATCACAGCTAGGACACCTATGTTCAAGGATAACAGAAACACTCAATACAAAAGCCTTCAGCTTCAGTATTTGCATCCTTTGCCTATTGATTGTTTCCGAGGCACTATTGATTATTTCTTGCCTACCCGAGTTTGCCATATGTTTAGCCCTCTTGTTATATTCCCTCTGTCTCACCGGACTGTACATTATGCAGGTACCTTCTCAGGCTCTTTAACAGGTTCAGGCTTAGCGGGTACCTCCCTTTTAATTGGTACTGGGTTCTTTTCTGGAACTGCAATACCTATTTTTATGGTCTTACCTATTTGAGACATTAACCCTCCAGATCTAAGTTTATTCCTTCTAGTATATCGTCCCATGAACGAACCAAACCGTAAGCTTCGTTAAGGTCTTGAAGTACATCGGTACCACTAAAAAACTTTGGCGTGTACTTAGAATCAAACCTATCTTGTTCGTTGTAGCAGATAAAACAGCTGAACCTAACTATATTATGATCACGTATAGAACCATACGCTTCTCCCCCCTCCTCAAAAACCCTCCCACATTCAGAACACTTAAAGCTCTCGAGCTTCTCAGGATATGCAAACTCAGCCCTATATCCGTTTTGTGCTTCTAGGAATCTACCCCAAAGTTTAACTCTCCCTTGAATAGAACCATCTATAGGTAAGTGATTACCCATCTTCATTGCATATATACCACACATGCACTCTCTATCTGGCACGATATGAGTACGGCCACTACTACACACAGCAACCAGTCTCTCATAAACCGGCCAGACAGTATTAGAAGAAAGTAAACGTAAACCCTCACGAGTTAGAACTATATTCCACGACCTACAACCTATTAAATAACCTTCCTGTTCAAGAACCAAATGCTCGGTTCTCTTACGCTCTTGAATTTCTGCAAGCTTAGCTGCATATTCTTCAGGATAGTTAAGTTTGTAAGCCTTTAACCTTTCTTGATCTTCTTTCTGTCCCATTAAGCTGTCCTCCTACAATTAGGACAAACTATAGTACTGATCAACCACTTAATACTTTTGTCTACAAAAGTAGCTTTATGACCGCACTTATAAACTCTCACATTAAATACCTCTTCCCAAAAGGTTGTTGAATGTTTCAGGAAACAAAGCTATGAGTCCAACTACGAATAGTATAAATAAGAGAACACCCTGAGCTACTATCAGAATCTTCTCAATAACAGAACATTCTAACTTAACACCCGGATCGTTTTGGTTACTTGGCTTTGGTGGACCGTTCTTGTTTTCCATATTCTCTTAAACTCGACGAATGTCGACGATCTCTATACGTTGTCCTGGATGGAACTCTCGAAGTTTGGAGACCATATCTTCAACCGCTTTCTCCTTAGTACCTTCCTCGTAGGAATAGTTTCCGTCAATACGAGAATTAATATACTTAGCAGTCTCCTCTGATACCTCTATCGCCCTTTCTGGTTGCTGAACATCATAGGTAACTATTACCCTAACCATATCACCTTCTCCTTAATTAACCGTTTGGAGAGATAAAGTCACCCTTATCTCCCCTGACCGTTAGTTAAGAACTATTTGCTCTGAAGTTCAGTAAGAGCAGCTTGACCTTCTTCCTTGGTCATCTCGTTCTTCATTACAGCACGAGCGATCTTGATCTCAGCCTGTCTCTTCTGATTGTAGACTTTCCGCTTCTCCTTGACATCCGGGCGTTCATTGTATTCCTTTCTCTTCGCTTCCCTCTCCATTTCCTGTGAAATGATTTTTTCGAGATCCAAATCTGGGGTAGTCATACGTAAACCTCCAAACTAAATTTTGTCTCCTTGTAGGGAAGTCAGGACTAATCTTCGACTTCCTCTATCACAAGCTTGAACTTTTTACCTTGAAGCTGAGCTTCGGTTTCATCGAAGGCGGACTTACCAACATAGAGACCTTGCACAGTCTCTACCTCGTAATTACCTTCTCCTTCAACCAGAACATGCTTGTTCTTAGTTGACTTGCTGTATACCATGTTAAGTTCGATGCGGTCCATATAAAATACCTCCTTGTTAATATTTATATTATACATTAGATGAGATCACATTTCAAGGTTAATCTGATGTGAAATTACCTAATCTATACATCATTGGCATTGACCCGTTTTTGTATCTTGTTATCTCTCCTCTCGATCACATCACCCTCATTGAATCTACGCCCCGCCCTCACAACCCAATTTATTTCCTCCTGAGTTAACTTACGTAGGAAAGATGTATCATCTACCTCGACTATAACCGCAGTAGTTGAACACTTCCTTGAGGAAAAACCTGTGAAAGACCTTTTACACCCACAACCACCATCAACATGCTCATAGTCGTCACAACCGGTTTTTAATAAGGCAAGTTCTCCCGCTTTTGCCCAGAAGAAATCGGATTGTCTGAAACCCTGCGTCTCCATTGTTACCAAAGGAACTAACATTCCCTTCTTGGCCATCTGACCTCCAAAGTAACCAGAAGGCCCCACAGACAACTCTGATATAGATATCATCTGGGGGACCCTCCTATAGTTGTAAGATACACCCAATCGACTAAGAGTTACGCCATCATTCCGTCATATTCCGTTTGGTGGTTTGCAATCAACGCTTTGATAGCAGCGTTCCTCTTATCCCGATAAGCCTTTGACGTCTCACGACTCTTTACTTCTCGAGCCTTAAGCTTCTCCAGCTTATCGAAATCTGCCTGGGATACTTCTCTCATGGCCATTACAGACCACCTCCTAATTATTCTCGCCTACATAGCAAGCTATATAAACGGATCTAGAGAGACGATGAACTCATCTCCCGTAATCCAGTTATCTTAGCTTAGGCAACTCTTGATAAAGGATCCTGGCTTCTTCCTTTTTGTATATCTCGTGAAAGTTTCTCAAACGATCCATAAGCTCCTTAAGCTGAGGCTTACTTTGCACTGGAAAACAAAAAGCCGCAAATAGGAAATCTCCTGTAGTTGCTTTGTAGTACATACCATCTACAACTTTAGGCTCAACATCATATATAATGTTGTGTACCTCAAACTTTGATGGATCAACTGTTATTACTTTCATAAAATCCTACCCTCCCTTTCAATTCTACCTTCATTCAAAAAACGCTCTCTAACATGAACATTAAAATGTCTAAGACCCTGGTCTGTCTGGATAGTTAGATCAGTGTCTAACTTCTTATTACTGAATTGAAGCGCCACCACAGGTATATAAACTCCATCAACTTTAATAACAAACCCACCAGTTAGTATATGCTGAATATGTTCAGCTACCTCCCTTTTTATTTCATCAACACATAGCCTATCAGATTGTTTTTCCATTTCATCCTCCTCTACTTGTACATAAGTCTTCTCAAAAACTTCTGGCTTCATAGCATCGTAGTGTATTCCATCAGGATCAGCAACTATCCAATCCCCCTCACTCACAAGAACAGCACCCCCCGTATAAGTAGCTGAATGAATATGGGGCTGGTCACACGGACCACCAAAAACAATTCAACCACACCATTTATTGGGATCATCACCCCTAACACCTTCGGCTTTGTTACCTGGAAACCATTGATTGGCAACTACAACTACTTTCCTGAGATAAAAATTAGGCATCTTAAAAAACCCTCTCATCAGTGAAATCAATTTCTTTTTCTAGTTCTACTCTGATCTTCTCGATAAGCTTCTTCCTTTCTTTATCCCCACCCAACGAAATAGGCCTATACAAATCAACGGCAATCAATGCAAGCGCTGCCTCACCTTTTGTTAACTCTAGAGTCACCATTTATTCTCCTTTTACCCTTCGTTTTATGAATACCCCAAGATTAGCAAAGAACCCGAAAGATGAAACAGCTATCAGAATCAATCCTGGTATACCCCAGAAAAAATTACCCTGTGAAACACCTATAAGAAAGAGAGCCCACCCTACTACCTCAGCTAAGGCCCACTTTACTATATACCTTTTTAGCTCACTGTTTGTTAGCTTCATCATCCAATCCTAACAAGCTGACTAGACGCTCTCTCGACACTTTCATAACCTTAAGAGTCTCTTGCACCTTTGCTTCAAAATTAGGGTCTTTGTCTCGTTCCCAAATAGCAGATCGCACGGTCTGATGAAGAACGTCTAATGGTGTTGTTAGGTCATCTAGTTCACTAACACAATCATTGACACGATCTTGATAAGTACTGGGTCCCTCAGAATCTTCTAGAAGCTTACTAGCTTCCATAAGAGTTCTTGAAACACTCGCCCACTTCCTCAATACAGGTATATAGACATCTGGGATATTGATTGTTACCTTCATTCCTTTCTCCCTTTACTTAAATGGTAATTTGGGGATAGCTTGAACAAACAACATAATGTTTCCCACCACCCATCGCACACTCTAAACAAGTTTCTTGTTCTTGTCTAGCGAGCTCACCTTCCATCTTGGATACTTCAGCAACTACGTAATACTCAATCATTGAGAAGTACTCAAGCATAATAGGTGACCAATCCCGAAGGCCATCAATAAATGTTGACTTACCTACACTGTCACTAAGTCGGCTAGCTATCTGCTTACCAACTTCCTCGCAGTAAGTCTGATCAATGTCATACATTTTCCTTCCCCTCTTCTCTAATACGTTTGATCACTCCTACAACTATACGGACAACCAAACTAATAATTATCCCAACAATCGCAAGACCTGCGATCCAATTCATTATGGTCAAACCTGTAAGTTCAAACATATATCCCTCTCATAACTCCCAGCCTTAGCCCCTGAGGGTGTAGATCTTCCGACCCTTCCCCTTCAACTAAGATAGCTTGGATCTTTCTTTTCTCTAACCCTAAGGTCCCTAACCATAATCCTACCACAAGGACGACAGTAGTCACCCATTGAAGAGTTTATATAGTTGAAAACCTCAACCACCGCCTTACGATGACAAAAACCAAATTGGCACTCATGAGTAATCTCTTTCATATATGCCATTACTTACCTTTACGACTAGGTGCTTGCGAAAGAATGTTGATAAAGTCAGCAACGTTATCTCCATTGAATATCAAAAACTCAAAGACTTCATCAGGACCAGATACTAAATGCCAAAACGTATGCAAAGGCCTTCTCGTAGGCATAACCAACATTGAATCTTCCTTGTTATAGTAGATACCAGGACCATCCCATCTAAAGTCAGGTAGTTCAGCTTCTGCTTCAGCTACCGTCCATCTAGCGGTCCAACTAGGTTTTAACATTACCATTATATCTCCTTTTGCCTAGAAACTCAAGGTCTGCTGTTATAAACACATTTGAGAAGTCGAAACTTTCAACTCCTCTGATCTGTTTAGAACCCGAAACCCTTAAACTCCCCAAAGTAAACCGCCGAAGTAGCCCTCTTTGTTCTTTGAACTGGAGTGTGATCGACCGGAAACCACTCACTACCCACCCGATAACTGATTATATTATAGGAGTGAACCTTCACAAGCTCATTACCTATAAGTACAGCTCTCACATCCCCTTTTGAGTTATCAGCAATCTGTCCCCACCCTCCAGTATTGAACTCAACACAATCCCCTTTCCTTAGTTCATTGGTTTTCATCTTCTTCCTCCAAATCTAAATCGTATTTGAAATCCTGAACCTCGTCTTGAATCATATCGCGAACTTTCTCAACGGCTTTATTTATGCGAAAATGTTCCTCCAAGTAAAATGCAGAAACCTCCTCAATGTTTCTAGACTCAAGACCATATCCACCTTCTGCTACCCTACTGAAAATTTGAGCCCCAACCGAGTCTCTATTATCCAGCGATATTATAATCGCATCTCGGTAGATAAGAACCTTCTGATCAGGTGTTAGCATTTAACCACCTCTCCAACAACTAAATACATCGCCAGCTTTGATCTCGAAGGAATATTCCTTTTCTGGATCACCATCCTCGAAGAGAGTAGCTTCAGATACACCACCGTAGACATGATCCTCTTTGAAGGTATATTCACCCAAACCAAGTGTCTTGAAGTCACCACGCTCTTTATACGCGGCATCTAGAATACAGTTAAGATGATACTCCCTCCAAGGGATCTCCAACCTTTTCCCGTTTCGCTTAAGTTCCGTTATCAAAGGCATCAGGGTAAAACCTCCACTTTTGAAATATCTATTGCTACGTCTAGAGGAAACTCGTCAATCCCACGTACCCCACGTACCTGTGCCTTAATCTCATCTATAGCTATCAAGCACTCTACATCACTAGGGCGTGTATCTCTAATATGATTCTCAACCCAGTTAATGTACTTAACAGTTTCAGGAGAGACTTCAATCTCAACAGGTTCTGCTAGAACCACACGAGTATAAGTTACCTTAGCCTTCATTACTTTCCTCCTTTATAATAATTCCCACATCTAGGAAGACAATCGAAATTGCCTCCCACGATCTAAGAACTAATCTTCGAACATCCCAGGAAACAACTCCTGCCAGGTTGCACCCTCAACTACAAGTCTGTTAATACCGTCGCCGCTAATTGCATACGGCTCATCAGAGAGGAACTTACCTATATCAAAGTTCTCACCAAGGTACTTCTTACAGTACTCACGAGTATCCTCAAGATTAGTAAACTCTTTTGCCTCTTTGAAGCCATCTATCGCTCTATTGCGAACTATTATCTCCCGAACTGCTTTCTCTTCAAGATCCATATCCCAGAGCATATTATAATAATGATCCTCTTCGCTTTCCCCCAACTCTTTGGCAATACCTTCTATAATATCACCATAAGCTGCACTTAACCCATCATCTGTTCCGTAACCCCCGAGTTCTGAGGCATACCAAGCGCATATTGCACCTATAGCCTTTGGACCTAACCTATCTGGGATATCCATCTCTCGAAGTGTTACGTCTTGGTTTACAGTAATCACCTCAAGACGGAAATTCTTGAACTTGATACTAGTGAAACGTCCCCAATCTTCTTCGGTGAACATTAATTTTCCTCCTCAAGACAGCTATCGTTCTTGCGATGAGCATCTATCTCAACATCAATAATGTCGTCCAGTAGGTTAACGAGAAGATCTTGTACTGACTCATAAGGTCTTCCCTTCTCTTTAGCGTGAGTCAATAACCAACCGATCTCTTCTGAATGCTCAGCAACGAACATATCTATCTTTTGGTGCATAATGTGGCACGTTGTAGCCGGATATGAAAACTCATGACTGCTACTACTCATTACCTTTCTCCTTTATTTTAATCCCCACATCTAGGAAGACGATTGACTCGTCTCCCACGATCTAAAGACTATACGTCACACTTCAGAACTGAAGTAACACCATTATCAAGTGGAAGATATTGATGCATAAAAGCAAGAACCTCAAGTGCATGACTATGAAGCGTAATCGGAGCGTAACCCCCTTGATCCATAGCACCATGAAGATAGTTAACGAAGATATACCAATGAGAACCTTCTCTAGGTAAATCTGGTAGCAGCTCTATCCAAAGTGTTCTTGCTACCCTAAGAACCTTATCACCGTCAGTCATCCCTTCATAGTCAATAGAAGTGTTGCCCTTCTCGTCAGATTCATAGACTTGTATGTTTATATACCTACTCATATCCTTTCTCCTTTTATTTAATCCACACATCTAGGAAGATGAGTTTCATCTCCCACGATCTAAAGATTAAACCAACTTCTGCACCACACTCTCAACCTCACTATCTAAGAGTCTATGCACCTCCCCAGCTATAATGTTCAAATCATCGTGTGTCTGACGAAAGAACTCTGTAACCTCATCAAGGTTAGTTTCATCGACCCCTTCATAAGTTCCATCGATAACACCCTCATAGACTGCATTTGCATCCCCCTCAGTAATACTTAAGAGGATAGCGTCTGTGAGTAACCTGACCTTTAGTTCATCGGTTAACATGAAGCTTCCCCCAAACTAAAGTCTTCTCCTGATGCACTGTCATCGATCATTGAGTTTGTTATTGTTTCCAGTTCCCCAACAATACTTTGTAATTTATCTTCCCACTCAGTAATCCAACCATCAACCAAATCCCATCCCTCTTGCCCATGAGGTATCCCCTTGTCTTCGTAGCTACCCTCATAAACACACTCGAGCAAACTTTTACAACCTCCCTCAGTCTGCATACACCAAACTGCTTCAGTCAAAATACCTTTTTTCGTTTCCCACGTCAGTTTAGATGAAACCATATCACTCTCCTTTTAATTAATCTCCACATCTAGGAAGACGAACTTTTCATCTCCCACGATCTAAAGATTACTCTAGAGAACTTATAAAGAACTCCCCTGTTACTTTGTGATTCCCAGCTTCCCAACCCTCAACCTCTTCGCCATTCACCATTCGATGTATCACAACGTATACATCTCCCTCATCATCAACCCAATCTGGATTCCATAACCTAAAACGATTCCAAGCCCCAGTAGCTGATCCTGCAAACAACCTCTTAACTTCTTCTCCTCCCACCCAACTTATTTCGTACTCGTTAAGACTTATCATGTTTCTCCTTCTCCTAGTTGTGAGTTGGACTTACAATCCACTCGAAGTATTCCTCAACCAACCCTTTTGATTGAACGAACTCAAAAGCGTCTCCAGGTGTCTCATCCCCAAGTCTACTATCAACCTCGTCTACCGAGATATCAAACTTAACAGCCAAACGTGCCATCATTTCGTGATGACGATGTAGACGTGCTAGTTCCTCTTTTACTACAGCATCTAACTTTTCCATACCATTCTCCTAGCCCTCGTCTAAATGACTTTCGTGCAACTCGTCTCCAGTAAATACTCGAAAACCTAACCCCTCCATCACCTCACGAATCTTCTCGTCGGTGATTTCCTCCTCATACCCCTCTATCCCAAGTGACTCAAGCTCTCCTGGATACTTATCCTTCACTGCAGCATTGAAAACCTGACGAGCATCATGTATATTTCCCTCGACTACAACAAATAACGACATCTCTGTTCTCCTCTTATATATGTATACAGAAAAAGAGCGAAGAAGGTAAAACCCCCTCACTCTATCTCTATATATATATTATATACCAACACAAACTTGAAATCAACGTTAATCTGATGTGAAATTATTGCTAACAGGGGTATTAATTCCTCATCATCTAACCCTTTCCCAGCTTATTTAAC
>SDBT01011781.1_pt1 | contig 14052 bp, 14 predicted proteins | sample 2277101 | NCBI WGS metagenome assembly SDBT01 (sample SAMN10404973, study PRJNA504765) | marine sediment metagenome | isolation source: marine sediment core GS10_PC15, 103 cmbsf | place: Arctic Ocean: Southern Knipovich Ridge | collected 2010 | reverse complement strand
GCTTTTAAAATAGCTTGGGCGTAGCCACCCCGCCCAAAAGTCGCATCAACATAAATGCCACCTTTACGAGGCGCTAAGGCTTCAAGAACCTCTGTTACCATAACTGGACGATGAGCTGAAGAAGATTGATGAACAGTCATCTCTATTCCTCCTCTCCAGTCGTATTAGCTTTCAAGCGAATGGTGGCGCGCTGCTGTTGCACTCTCTCACGCGCCTCTTTTTGTCGAGCCTCAAAGGCAGCTGGTTGCCATATCTGAAAAGTGGCACCCCGGCCGACAAAGGCTGCCGTATCGGTAATACCTGCATGGTCCCGCAAACTCTGTGGTAGAGAAATACGCCCGTCGCCATCAAGAGACAATTGCAAAGAATCAGCGAAGATAGTGGCGGTCAGATCATCTTGGGCATCAGAGAACGAATCGAGATCATCAACACTGTCACTTAGACGTTGCATACGAGACAAGCCACAACCCTCAATGGCATCGTATTTATAAGAGCGAAACACAACGATTCCTTGAAATGATTCTTTAACCAAGGCAGTACGAAAGGTTGCCGGTACCGAAATCCGACCCTTCTTGTCAATCTTGTTTATAAACGTTGATAAAAACAACGCCATTTCTCGCTTCGCCCCTAGTTGATAATTCTTTGTGAAGTCTCCTTTTCGTAATAACAGAAGTTCTTCACATCCTTCTTATATGGGATAACATGGGAACAGATGGGAGTCAATGGGATAGCATGACAATTTCTTCCACAACCTTATCCACAGGCTGGATTTCCAACTGCCAATTTATTCGGAAAATTTATTTTTAACAAAATAAAATTTTATCTTTCTATTGCAATCTATTTAAAATGCACTATGTGTATTTAAGGTTTATTTATTAAATATTATATAGGTGAAAAATGCTAAACAGATTTAATCATATTTTTTACGCTGGCGTTCTTCTTGCTAGCATCACAAACTATTCTTCTCTTATTGCAAGTGAAAATCACCCTGAAAATAACAAGAATCACGCCACAAGCAATCCAAAATTTTCTAAAGCAGATATAGAAGAATTAATAGAATTTTCAAACTGTGTTTCAAATAGCATGAATAAACGTTTAGAGCATATTTCAAACCATAATAAAGCTAAAGACTCACTGGCAATTGACTTTAGAAATCAATATAAGTTAATAAACTCAGGATTCAAAACAATAGCTAGTTCAATAAAAATATGTATTGCATCAATGGCACTTAAACAAACAGAAGTAGACCTTAAATTAATTGGGGAAATTTTGACCCAAATATCAGATAATACATTTTCGTCAGCAAAAGCAATATCTAACCAAAATGAAACAGAAATAAAATTAAATTGCTTTGATGAAAAACCTGGAAAAAATTATGACAAAATAATAACTATGCCCCCAATTGAAATCAAAGAAATATTTCCTGAAATAAAATTATTAAAAGAATATTTTTCAGACAGATTAAACATAGAAAAATACCAAGATGAAAATCATATTGCAAATCTTACTAGACTCAAATTGGCAATCATAATCAATCAAAAAAAACAGTACATGAACTTTGCTCAAAAATTTATCCCTCTCTTAAAAAATTCAAATGATCATCCCAGAGAATTGAATGCGATTGAAGAAATTATTGGTTGGTTCAACTCCAGTATACATAAAGACCAAATAAATCTATACAAATCTGAACTGATGATAAAAATAACAGATAAAAAATTATCAAACACACTACCAAATGATTCCGATATTTACACCGAACTTCCTTATCTATATCGTTTGACAAAATCAGGCCAAACAAAGTCTCACTTTCTTTTTGGTACAAACCATTATTTGAAGATTGAGTTAATATCACCTGAAGCAATTAAAATAATGAAAAATTGCGACAAACTTTTCATTGAATCTTTGGATGAGAATGAAGAATCAACAAACGATGTAATTAAATCATTTATTGAGAAACATTATCAACAGGATCTAAATCAAAATGATTGGATGAATCATCTCACTACTAAGCAATTAGAAACTTTGAATAAACTATATAAGGAATTTAATATTGAAGCAGAAAAAATGAATCATTTACCCACCACTTTAGCTATGGCAATACTGCGAGAATATTTATCATCAATAAAACATGATTTTTTCATAGAAAGAAGCAAATATTATATGGATGCTGAAATTGTAGATTATTTCCAGCTTAACAAAAAAAACGTTGAAGGATTAGAAAATTCGCAAAGCATATACGGTGCTATAATTAGCACAATTGAACATGATAATAAAAACCATGAAGAAAAAAATGAAACCATATCTGAAGCCCAACAATTATTAGAAGACATTTCAAATGTAGTCAATGATACAACTGAATCAAATGCTAAATGGAGTAACATAACCACAGATTATCTTCTCTCAAATACAATTGTTCTTCCCAGTGCCATGTCTAGAAGAGAAATATTGGATAAAAATGTACACAAAGAATTAAATGAAGACTCCGACAAGTCTTCGTTATTCGTAGTTGGAGCAGCTCATTTATTAGGCGAAGGGGGGCTAATCGAGCAACTTCTACAACAAGAATACACAGTAGAAAAATTTGAGTTTGGAAAGTTTAATAAGCTCTAACAAAGTTATTTTTCACTTTAACTCTGGCTAAGCATTGCCAGGGTTAGAGTTGAATATAGTAAACAACCCTTTATTCCTGTAACTTCAGCTCTATTCTTTCCATAAAAAATCATAACAACTTGAGAAACACAATACATCGAAAGCTAAACTTTTGATTTACAAAAATCATTACTTTTCGAGCATATAATACTGTTCAAATAGCTTTCAACCGGAAAGCAGTTATTATATTATCATTGGCCCACGGCAAGTTGGCAGTACTACTTTGATTCTACTACAATTTGCAAAAAAACAAGCAATACATTAGAATTAAAATTGTATAAACATAAATAAAATATGGGAGAAAATTCATGATCAATAAAATCTTATGTTTAAGTGCTGTCAGCCTTAGTATCGGTCTGGCTGGAGCTTTAAATGCCACCACACCCAAAGCACTAACCATTAGAGAAGCCACGAGAAAGTGCGAACAAGATGTAACACAACATTGTAAAACAGTGACTTGTAGCCAATTTTGTGAAGCCGCTTTCGCCAATCGCAGAGCCAACAAAGAAGCTTTGATCACTAAGTGCAAAGGAGAATGCACGCCCCAAAATCGCTGTAAGTTAAAACCTCTGGGAGGAAACGACGACCCTCAAAATAGAGAATTAGACGCGCAAAATCGTGATCAGCTCATTGCTTGTATAGCTCAAATGCGTGATCCAACTGGTGAAAAAACTGGCAGGCGAATGGAAGACTGGAAAGATCTAAAAACTCCCTCTTGGCGCAAATTGATAGGAGGGTAAACTTTGGCCTTAAACAGCGAGGCTTCCCTGCGCATAGCTTCGTAAAATTTTACCAAAGTCATCTCTGAGATCGGGGCGCTGTAGGGCCATGTGAATATTGGCCTGCAGCCAACCCACCTTACTACCGCAATCAAAACGTTGACCGCAAAAGGGAAGCCCGGCAAATTCTTGGTCTTTAAGCATAGTTGCCATTGCGTCTGTTAACTGGATCTCATTATTCGCGCCAGGTTCTTGACGATCAAGATAGGAAAAAATTTCTGGGCGTAAAATATAACGACCAATGATGGCCCAATTGGAAGGGACTTGCTCTGGCGCTGGCTTTTCAATCATATCGCTAATTTGTAGCAAGTTATTACTGGTCGGCGCACAATCTACAATGCCGTAGCGACACGTTTGGTCGGTAGGCACTTGCAAAAGTGCCAGCATGTTGGTCTGTCGTTCTGCAAAGGCGGCGGTCATTTGCTGCAAGCAAGGCTTGGGAGCAACCAGCAACTCATCCGCTGAAATCACCGCGAAAGGTTCGTCCCCGACTAAGTACCGGGCACACCATATTGCGTGGCCAAGCCCTAAAGGCTCACACTGACGGGTATAAGAAATCTGCCCCGGATCTAAGCCGAGCTCTTTTTCACCGCCATCATCGAAATGATCTTCAATCGCAGATTTACCTTTGCCAGTCACAAAAATGAATTCTTCAATGCCCGCTGCTTGCGCTTCTTCAACGGCGTACTGAATCAAAGGTTTATCGACAACCGTTAGCATTTCCTTTGGCATCGCCCGAGTTGCCGGCATAAACCGGGTTCCTCTGCCCGCGACAGGAAAAACAGCTTTACGAATACGAGCAATCATTTAATCATCCTAAATCTTACACTTGTTATTTTTGTACCGGAGATGGTTGAATATTGCAATATATAGTCGGCAACACTCCATGGAACATAAAAACCGAAGGTGGTAATATATTTTACCAGATTTAGCCAAAAGTGGTAATAATAATTACCACTTATCATAATCATCGCAAAATCTGACTGGCCCCGCATGGCATTTTTCGCTCGATACTTTGCATTTTTTTCACCCAGACCATATCAGAATTGAAAAATTAATTAAACCGTTACCTATAAAGGAATACAATCTTATTTTCAAAAATAGTTTGTAGGATATTGTAAAAAACGCGTGATAGTTTATAATAAAAACGCGCGGTAAATTTTGGTAAAAACGCCGCATGAAAAATATTAATATCGCCAGGTTGAATTTGAGGAAAAATTAGATGACAAACTACTATGCACGTTGGCAACTAGGAACTCTCCAGCACTCTATGAATACACGACGGGTCGTATTGCTCACTGGTCCTCGACAATGTGGTAAAACAACCCTGGCCAAACAAATGGCATCAGGTGATGTTCACTATCTCACCCTAGACGATATGAATCATCAGGAAGCAGCACAAGATGATCCGCAGAGTTTTGTGCGACATGAAGCTAAAACTATTATTATAGATGAGGTTCAACGAGTACCAGAGCTGTTACAGGCAATTAAACTAGTCGTTGATGATACAAATCGTCCAGGGCAGTATCTTTTAACAGGATCTACTAATATTCAGTCTCTTCCAGGTGTCCAAGAATCTCTAGCAGGAAGAATAACCAAAGTAAGGCTCAGACCCTTATCAAACGGAGAAGTCCTCAATTCAGAACCAAATTTTATTGAATCAGCATTCAACCAATCCTTTAACTATAACTGTGTGCCCCACAACAGGGATAAACTATTAGAAACAGCTTTTCGTGGGGGCTATCCTGAAGCTATTAGATTACAGAATAGAGATAGGCGTAGATGGCACAGAGATTATCTAGAATCTTTATTAGAACGAGACCTCAAAGATATTATCAACCTACATAAACTAGATGCTATGCAACAACTCATAGAAATTCTAGCAGCATGGTCTTCTAAATATATGGATATATCAGCAATAGGCTCAAGTCTTTCCATTAATCGTCAAACCCTGGAATCCTACATTAATGCCCTTGAAAGCCTCTTTCTTATCGAACGAATTCCCGCCTGGGTTAAAACAGATTATAGTCGTGTGGGCAAAAAGCCAAAAATATTCATGTGTGACAGTGGATTGATGTCTTCAGTCCTTTTCTGGGATATTGATCAAGTCCGCTATCATTCAGATAGAATGGGCAAACTCATGGAAACTTTTGCCTATACCGAGCTCTCAGCACAAATTGAAGCCAGAGATGGGCAATATAGGATGTATCATTATAGAGATCGATCAGCTAGAGAAATTGATTTCCTGATAGAACGAGAAGATAAAGCTATTCTTGGCGTCGAGGTAAAATCTAGTTCTGTCGTAAGAAGAAATGATTTCACCCATCTCAAGTGGTTCCAAGAAACATTAATGACAGATAAACCGTTCGTTGGCATTATCCTTTATTCAGGTGAACATGCCCTTTCATTTGGTAAGAATATGTGGGCGATTCCATTTGCAATGCTTTGGCCTGCACAAACACAAAATCCGTGAGGGAATTGATAAGAGATTGATATCTTCTACAAGCTTACAAATTTATCCTTTCCCACACTCCCCAACCTGGTTTAAGATAACCCTTGATGACTAGTAAAAATTCACAACCTAAATTTTCAACCCGGCAAGCTGGTTTTGCGTGGGCAACCTGTGCGCTGTTTTTCTTTTATATATATATATTACGGGTAACTCCCGGGGTAATGATCGATGATTTGCGTCATGAATTCTCGCTGACAGCCGAACAATTTTCAACCTTTGGCGCCTACAATCTATATGCCTATGCACTTTTACAAATTCCCATTGGAATACTAGTTGATCGCTTAGGCGTGAGACTCATGGTGAGCTGCTCCATTGGATTATGTATAATGGGTACAATCCTACTTGGATATACTGAAACCTTGCTACTTGCTCAGCTAAGTCGAATCATGGTCGGAGCTGGCTCGGCCACAGCCTTCATGTGTTCCCTTAAAATCGCAGCTGATTATTTTCCGCAAGGACGCCGCGGACTGTTGATGGGAATGACCTTGGCCATTGGAACAATTGGTGCTCTAAGCGCTGGCAAGCCCCTTGTACTTTTGCTAGATGTAATCGGCTGGCGTCAAACCATTTTAGCAACGACTTTGTTGGGTATCCCTTTACTCATCATGGGACTTATGCTCCTTCCTACAAAGCCAACAGCTACATCCTCTGCGCCTAAGGATACACAGCCTGTCCGCCGGCAATTGCTCACCATATTTAAAAATAGAACTGTGATGCTATATGCCTTCCTGGCGATCGGACTTTACACACCTTTATCCTCCTTAGCAGATCTTTGGGGCACTGCTTTTTTAATGCAAAAATACGAACTCCCCCGCGCAAGCGCTGCGCAAACTAGCATGATGATGTATCTTGGCATGGCCATTGGCAGTATCTGTCTACCCTGGTTCTGTGAAAAATATAATTTACTCAATCGAGGAATACAGGTTTGTGGAGTATGCTTGTTTGCCTTATTTACCCTGATTCTATACGGCCCCCATTTCTCACCCATCACGTTGGTTATTCTGCTGTTAGCTCTCGGCTTCTTTTGTGGCGCTGAAATGATGTGCTTCACCGGCGCCTTACAAAACTCGCAACCACAAATCTCAGGCCTAACCATTGGCGTGGTAAATACCTTGAATATGCTCGGAGGTGCTATTTTACAGCAAGTCATTGGTTTTGGTCTTGATTGGCAATGGCAAGGAGCAGTGGATGCATATAACGTGCGTACCTATAACACAGAAGAATTTGTCTTTGCCCTTACCTCATTACTGATTATCATGGGAATTTGTTGTTTAGCGTCGCTTAGGTTTAATGGCAGAAAGTCAGCTGCAAAAATTGGATAAAAATATTGACACCTGAGAAGTATCAGGTTACACTAATAGTAGGTAGTGGAAATTAGGCTAGCTTAATGATAATAAATTTTAAGCACAAAGGTTTGAGAGATTTTTTTGAAAAAGGAAATGGCTCAAAACTTAATCAAGCGCATATAAAAAAATTACGTTTGATTTTAGCGAAATTACATGCAGCGCACACCACAAAGGATCTGAACTTTCCAGGATCAAGCCTACACCAGCTAGCTGGTGATCGCGAGGGATTTTTTGCAATCTCTGTGAATGACAATTGGAGAGTCACCTTTAAATTTGAAAATGGGGACGTAAGTTTCCTTGATTATGTTGATTACCATTAAAGGAGAAAGGCCATGAGAATGTTTAATCCACCCCATCCAGGAGAAGTCTTAAGAGAACTTTATTTGACCCCTTTGGAGTTAACAGTTACAAAGACTGCAGAAGGACTTGATGTGACAAGGAAAACTTTATCGTCTTTTCTGAATGGAAGATCAGGAACCTCAACTGAAATGGCTCTTAGACTTGCTGAAGCTTTTGATACTACACCAGAACATTGGCTGAATCTTCAGCAAGAATATGACCTATGGAATGCTGAAGATAAAATTGATCGCTCGCAAATAAAACATTTTCATGAAAATGACACAGCTCATCATTGTTGATTTTTTTTTTGGAGGAGGTGTAGGACAATTAGCAACATTGTTGCAATCTTATATTCCGTTCTTAGAGGACTGCCCCCGGAAAACCGGAGATCGCAAATTAGCTAGCACCTTACACTCAGCCATGATATAGTCTTGATTGTTCATAAACATTCATAACATCTAACTTAAGTCATGCGCATATATGTCTATTAAAATTGGTCCGCTGACCCTTGATCATAACGTCATTCTAGCACCAATGTCTGGTGTGACCGATATGCCTTACCGTAAAATGGTTCGGCGCGGTGGTGCGGCTCTGGTGATCTCAGAAATGATTGCCAGCCGAGCCATGGTAGAAGCCTCCAAGAAGACCCTACAGAAGGCAAATTTCTCTGCGGAAGAGTCTCCCGTTGCTGTACAGCTGGCTGGCTGTAACCCTGAAATTATCGCTGAAGCAGCCAAGTTAAATGAAAATCGTGGCGCTATGATGATTGATATTAACATGGGATGTCCTGCTAAAAAAGTAGTCAATAGCTATGCTGGCTCTTATCTCATGCAAGATGAAGTCTTGGTCGGAAAGATTTTGGATGCTACCGTCAAAGCTGTAAATATCCCCGTTACCTTAAAGATGCGCACCGGCTGGAATGATGAAACCCGCAATGCCCCGAAACTCGCCAAAATAGCCGAAGATAGTGGTATTCAAATGATCACAATCCATGGCCGTACCCGTTGCCAATTTTATCGAGGACAATCCGATTGGTCCTTTATCCGCACGGTCAAAGAGGCGGTATCCCTTCCTGTCATTGGCAATGGTGACGTAAAGAACGAAGAGGACGCAGCGAAATTACTGGAAATTTCGAAGGCCGATGGGGTCATGATTGGGCGGGGTTGTTATGGTCGCCCCTGGATTTTTGGCCAAATCCATCACTACCTCAAAACTGGCCAAAAGCTGGCTCCTCCTACGGTTATCCAACAAAAAGAGATTTTGCTTGAACATATGGAAGATATGTTTAGATATTATGGTGAAAATACGGGAGTACGTCTTGCGAGAAAACATATTGGCTGGTACAGTAAGGGCTTTAAGGATTCTTCTGTCTTCAGAGCCCAGGTTAATATGTCTGAAACAACAAATGAAGTTTTAAATTTAATTAAAAGATTCTATGACTCTATTCTTGAACAAGGTTCTATTGAAACCATATTAAATTAATCATGACTCAACCTATTACTTCTCTTCCAACTGCCAATGATACTTTGAATCCCAATAGTGCTATGGGACTAGGTGAGCTCTTGGCCGAACATTTACGTAAATATTTTAAAGCCCACAATGGACACTTACCTGCCCCTGGCCTCTACAAACGATTTGTTGAAGAAATCGAACGTCCCCTATTGGTAACAACGCTACGCGCTGTTGGTGGCAGCCAAGTAAAGGCAGCAGCCATACTTGGCATCACCCGCAATACCTTGCGCAAGAAAATAAAAATATTGAATGCTAAGAATCTTCCTAAACCATGAATCGCCTTATTTCTAATTTCTCTTCTAAACTATCTCGTGCACTGCAAACAATTTCATTTTCAAGGTTATTGGTAGGGATATTGTTGCTGATTGCGTTGATTTTAGGTGGGCTCACTTTTCTTTCTTTTCAAGACACTCAAGTATTTTCGGTAACCTCACAAAATACTGTCCTCTTATTAACGTTAGATTTAGTAGCACTACTTTTACTAGCAATCATTGTAGCTTATAAACTTGTGAAATCTCGGAGCCATTCAAAGAGAGGGCGAGCCAGTGCTCGACTACAAGCCAGGCTGATTCGTTGGTTTGGTATCATGGTGATCACACCAGCCATGCTTATTACCTTATTCTCCGTCCTTTTCTTTAACCTTGGAATTGAATCTTGGTTTAGTAACCGAGTACAAACAGCTCTACAACAGTCGACAGAAATAGCCGAAGCTTACTTAAGTGAACACAAGAAACGTATTAAAAGTGAGGCAAAAACCTTGGCAAACGTTCTCGCTGAAGCTTTGCCTGAACTTGCTCATGATCCAGAGAAATTAACCCAATTCTTAAATCAGCAAACCCAGGCGTTTGCTTTGCCCGAAGCAGTGATCTTTACAGACAATCTAAGGTTATTGGCTCGATCACACTTAGCTTTTGATCTGCTCTATGAAGCCCCTTCCGCAGAAGATTTAAAAAATTCTGCAAAATCAGCTGTCCTCTATGAAACTAATGACAAAGACCGGGTTCGTGCACTCATCAAAATCTCCCCCTCAATGCCCGTTTATTTACTGGTGGGACGCTTCGTTGACCCAAAAGTCCTTAGCCGCATTGAAAAAACAAAGTCAGCAGTTGCCGAGTATCACTCTCTTGAATCTCTACGGGCAGATTTTGAGATCAAATTTATTTTGATGTTTATTGTAGTATCACTGTTGCTTCTCATGCTCGTTGTCTGGATTGCCATGATTTTTGCCAATCGATTAGCCCGACCCATCGGTAATTTAATCGAGGGCGCAGAACAGGTAAGCGCTGGCAATCTCGACTATCGTGTCCCCGTTGAAGAAGAAAAAGATGAACTTACCCTGCTTGGCACGGCATTCAACCAGATGACTGAACAATTAGACATAAAAACCAGAAAGCTCATCGCCGCTAATCAACAAATCGATCGGCGACGTTACTTTATCGAAACAATTCTCTCAGGAGTATCTGCAGGAGTACTAGGTTTAAATGCGGAAGGTAAAATCAATGTTGCCAACCAATCCGCAGCTTTGTTGTTAAAAAGCAACTTAGATGAACTGAAAGGCAAACATTTCTCGGAAGTGATCCCAGAAATGGCTGAGCTTTTAGCTGGCCCCATTCATGGCATGGTGCAATCGCAAATTAAACATTCCTCCAACGGAATCACCCAGACCTTACTCATACGTATTGGCATTGACTATACGGGTGATGTCCTTGAAGGTTATGTTGTCACTTTTGATGACATTTCTGAGTTGTTAAATGCGCAAAGGAAAGCAGCTTGGGGAGATGTCGCGCGACGCATTGCTCATGAAATTAAAAATCCCCTCACTCCTATTCAATTGTCTGCTGAACGCCTGAAAAATCGTTATTTACCACTAATTAAAGAATCCCCTGAATCTTTCGAACGATATGTGGCTACCATAATAAGACAAGTGTCTCATATTGAGGAAATGGTAAATGAATTTTCAGAGTTTGCACGCATGCCTGCTCCACGGATGAAAACAGAAAATATTGTTGAACTTTGCGAGCAAGCTATCTTTTTACAAAAGTCCGCTCATCCCGACATCATATTTGATATTATCACCGACACTAAGCACCTTGACTGCCAAGTAGATGCGGCCCAAATCGGACGTGTCTTGACAAACCTGCTACAAAATGCGATTGACTCACTGACTACTTACTGCAAGTCACACGATGAGTTTACGGGTAAAATTGTAACGTCGATAAAACAACTGGAGAATTGGATCATTATTGATATTGACGACAATGGTAAGGGATTTCCCGACCATGCACGTGAGAGTCTATTAGAGCCTTATGTTACATTTCGAGAACAAGGGACAGGATTGGGGCTTGCTATTGTAAAGCGTATATTAGAAGATCATGGTGGTGATTTAGAGTTACATGACTCACCGAGTGGTGGTGCCAGAGTTCGCATGCGCTTATCCACTCAGATAGCTACACCCTCTAAAGTAGGTAAAACAAACGTTCAACCAAAATCGAGTATTTCTTATGGCATATGATATATTAATTGTTGATGATGAAGCGGATATTCGCAATATTATTGCCGAAGTCCTGCAAGACAAAGGCTACAAAACACGCTGCGCGTCCGATGGACCAAGTGCTATTGAAGCCATTAATCAAAGACGACCAAGCCTTGTAATTTTAGACATTTGGCTAGGAGATAGTCGTTTTGATGGAATGAAAGTTCTTGATATTTTGCACAGTACCCACCCGGATGTTCCTGTCATCATGATGAGTGGCCATGGCAATATTGAAACGGCTGTTGCATCAATCAAAAACGGCGCCTATGACTTTGTTGAAAAACCTTTCAAAGCAGATCGACTCTTGCTGGTTATCGCACGCGCTATTGAATCAACACGTCTGCGTCAAGAAAACCAACAACTGAAGAAAAAGGTTAATCCTGCAGTAACCCTCGTTGGCACCTCCGCTTATTCTCAGCAAATGAGAGAAACCATCGATAAGGTTGCCCCAGCGAATAGTCGAGTCTTTATATCAGGTTCTTCCGGAGTCGGTAAAGAAATGATTGCCCGTCTCATCCATATGCAATCCCCGCAAGGAAAAAGTGGTCCATTTGTTGTTTTAAATTGTGCAACGCTACACCCCGACAAAGCTGAGAAAGAACTTTTCGGTAGTGAATCTTCCGATGAAAACGACCCAGCACAAATAATCGGAGCATTGGAGCAAGCACATCTTGGTACACTTGTACTAGATGAAATCACAGATATGCCGTTAGCGCTGCAAAGTAAATTAACCAGAGTCCTACAAGAATATAGTTTTAAGCGTGTCGGCGGTGCCTATAATGTCCAAGTCGAAGTTCGCATAATCGCTACAAGTGGGCGAGACATTTCCCTTGCAATCAACGAAAGAAGATTTAGGGAAGACTTATTTTACCGTCTGAATGTTGTGCCTATCTACGTCAAATCCCTGAATGAACGGAAAGAAGATATCCCAGCTCTTGCCGAACACTTCTTGAGCCTCGCGGCCCGAACCAATGGTCAGCCACAATGTAGCTTTAGTGAGGATGCCCTAGCTGCACTCCAAGCCTACAATTGGCCCGGTAATATCCGACAACTACGTAATGCCATCGAGTGGGTCCTCATTATGAACAATTGCTCACCAAAGGAACCGATGACAACCGAAATGCTACCTCCTGAGATCGTCTCAAATCTACCCATTGCCCCTCAATGGGAAGGCGGGCACGATATTTTAAAATACCCCCTGCGTGAAGCCCGTGAAATGTTTGAACGTCAGTATCTCCTGTCGCAAGTCTCCCGTTTTTCAGGCAACATCTCACAAACCGCAAACTTCGTTGGCATGGAGCGCTCTGCGCTACACCGTAAACTGAGAATGCTGGGAGTGAATCGCGCGGAGCGGTAGGTGAGGATAAAAAACGGTCAAGGATTTTACCTGAGCTCTTTCGCAAGGCTCTACACCATATACATTCAAAGAAAAAAATGACTCCTTATAGGAAGATATTTCTAGAAATGAAACAGAAGTGGGCAATAATTAATAAATTACAAACAACTATCTCCACATGGCTTTTCGTAACAAAATATGTATATTTATTGATGTGCTGCAGCGTTCCTCCTCTTTTGCTAATAGGGGGCATAGTGAGGTCGTATGATGATGAGATCAAAAATTTCACCAGCATATTATATAGCGAGCTTACTAATACATTCTCTAGTAAAGGCATCAACACCACAAATATTACCTCATATATTACTTTTTATGAGGTATCTTTAATCACTATATTCTACATATTATGTTTAATCACTATATTTTCATCACTGATTATCTCGCATAGGAAATTCCTTTCTAACTATTCTTCAAAGAAATTTCGTATTTACCGCGACAATACAGTAAAGTCTGACATAAAGTTTATCTCAGCGTGGCTATTTCTTTCTTCAATTTTTCATATTTTCCTTATGTTTTTTGGATTTGAAGGTAATATATACATATTAATTTCTAGATATTTAGTTTTAAATACAATGTTTTACTTTTTGATACACACCAAACGTTTTGGACACTCTATAAAACAACGCACAGCAGCATTGAAAACATAAAAATCTTACCTAAATTGGGATTTTTGATTTTTTTAGCAAGTGTTCTACTGGTTCAACGACTCCTCATCCGGCAAAAACCCTTGTGCCTGCATTTGCCACATTTTGGCGTAATGGCCTTTTGCCTTCAACAATTGAGCATGGGTACCATCTTCGATAATACGCCCGTGATCAAATACCAAAATTCTATCCATTGCTGAAAGAGTGGAAAGCCGGTGAGCAATGACGATTGTCGTCCGCCCTTGCATTAGCTTATGTAGGCTTTGCTGAATATATTTTTCTGTCACAGAATCTAGCGCAGAAGTCGCCTCATCAAGGATAAGAATTGGGGCATTTTTCAAA
>SDBT01011780.1_pt1 | contig 14052 bp, 11 predicted proteins | sample 2277101 | NCBI WGS metagenome assembly SDBT01 (sample SAMN10404973, study PRJNA504765) | marine sediment metagenome | isolation source: marine sediment core GS10_PC15, 103 cmbsf | place: Arctic Ocean: Southern Knipovich Ridge | collected 2010 | reverse complement strand
GCAAGCTCGCCGAGACGGCTACCTCCTACAGGGCAACCAAGGAACAGCCAGCCGAAGCCGACAGGCCCGCGGGGTCGACGTCATGATCGTCAAGATGGACAAGATGTTCGTCGTGGCCCGTGACGATCAGCGCCAGGCGCTGCTGGAAGGACTGGCCGAGCTCGGCGTGCTCCACGTGATGCCGGTGGAGGCCTCTCGAGCAGTGACGGATGAAAGAATCGTCTCCGCCATCGACCGCATGGACCGGGCCATCCAGGTGCTCTCAGAAGCCGAACCTGGCCGGGAGGCGCCGGACGTCTCGCCGGATGAAGCCGCCGCTGAGGTGCTGCGGATCCAACAGGCCGCCGCCGAGGGGCGCAGCCACCTCAACACCCTCTATCGACAGCTCGAACAACTCGCCGACTGGGGCGAGGTTCGGCTGGAGCAGTTGGCCCAACTGAAACAATCCGGCGTCGAGATTCGTTTCTACGCCGTGCCGGAGGATCAACTCGGCGAGATACAGGGAGAGTGCGTCGAGGTGATCCGCCCCCTGCCCGACCGTCGGGCCCTGGTGGCCATCGTCGACAGGACCGGCCGGGCGCAGCTGCCCGAAGAATCGGAGCAGCGCGAGCTTCCGGAGCGCGACCGCCCCAGCATCCGAGCCCAGGCCAGGCAAATCGATAAGAGTTTGACCGAAGGCGCCCAGCGGCTTGGTCAATTGGCCCGCCTTCTGCCGGAAATGCGCAAGCGTCGTGACGTGCTGAAGCAGGAAGGCGATTTCAACCGCACGCAGCGCAGCGCCCTGGAGAATCCCGATCTCTTCGCCGTGCAGGGATGGGTCCCGGCGCAGTGGTCGGGCGAGTTGGGCGACCGGCTTGCCGCGCTGGGGGCCGAAGCCGCCATCGAGATCAGCGCCCCGGGGCCGGAGGATCAGCCGCCGACGCTGATCCGCTATCCGCGATGGGCCAAGCCTATCAAGGGCCTGTTCGATATTCTGGGCACCGTGCCGGGCTATCGCGACGAGTTCGACCTTTCGGGCTTCTTCATGATCGCGTTGCCGATCTTCGTGGCGATGCTGATCGGTGACGCCGGCTATGGTCTGCTTTTCACGCTACCGCCTCTGATCTTCTATCGCAGGCTTCGGGCCAAGCTGGGAGCCGACCCGACCAACCTGATTCTCTGCTTCGGGATCGCCACCATCGCCTGGGGGGCGCTGACGGCCAACTATTTCGGCATCTCGCCGCGTGAGATCGCAGCTCAGGCGGGGTTCCTGACCACCCACGAGGGCGCGGCGGTCGGAGACGTCGCGGCGATGGCCGATGCCAACGCGGGCGGCTGGGCCGCCGTCGGCCGGGCCATGCTCACCTTGGCCCCGCTCTACCGCGAAGACCCCGACGCGTCCCGGAACATCGTCATCCTGATCAGCTTCATCCTGGGCACGATTCACATGGTCTCGGCCCAGCTTCGCCGCGGGCTGGAGCTGGCGCCGGACGCGCGCGCCCTGGCCAACGTCGGCTGGGCGATTTTCCTGGTGGGGATGTTCGGCGTGGTCTGCCATCTACTTCTGGCCGAAGCGCCCGAGTTATTGGTGATGCCCATCTCGGTCATCGCTTGGTTATTGGGCCTTGGCGGAGTGCTGGTGCTGGTGTTCAGCTATCCCAGCCGGAATCCGCTCAAGAGGCTGGGGCTGGGCTTCGTGGCCAACCTCCTGCCGGTCATCAATGCGTTCTCCGACACGATGAGCTACATCCGCCTGATGGCGGTGGGCCTGGCCAGCTACTACATCGCCTTCGCTTTCAACGGGTTGGCCGCCCAGGTCGCCTCGTCGGCGACGTGGTTTGTCGCCTGGCCGATTCTGGTTTTCGGCCATGGCATGAACATCGCGCTGGGGCTTGTGGCTATCTTCGCCCACGGCGTGCGTCTGAATATGCTCGAATTCTCAAACAACGCGGGCGTGCAGTGGTCGGGCTATCCCTACACGCCCTTCGCTAAAACGGTCAGATAAGGAGAGTTGAGACATGGATTGGCTAGGTCAGTTAGGACTTGGGCTGCCTCTGGGCTTGGCTGCGATCGGCAGCGCCCTGGGCGTAGGAGCAGCCGGCCAGGCCGCCGCCGGAGCCTGGGCCAGAGAAGCCAGGGAAGGCAAAGGCCTGAACTTCAAATACATCATCCTTACGGGCATGCCGCTGACGCAGTTGTTCTACGGCTTTATCCTCATGCTGATCGCCCTGAAGGGCAACGTCTACGGCGACGCCGCTTCGGCCAATGCCGGGGCGCTGCTGAGCATCGGGCTGGGTTGCGGCCTGGGCGAGCTGTTCAGTGCGTGGATGCAGGGCGTCATCGGCGCCTCAGCCATCCGTGCCATGGCCGATAGTGATGGCAAGCCTTTCGTCTTCTCGATCATCGCCATGGGCATCGCCGAGACGGTCGGCCTGTTCTCCTTCGTCCTGATGCTGCTGATGCGGCCGTAGGCGCTGAGGCGCCGCCGCAGGGAAGATGTGGCCCGGCCAGACACGGCCGTCAGCGGCTTGACCGCTCGCGCGGAAAGGTTGGCCGGGCCTCGCGCCGGGGTGACGGGGCGGGCTGGCTTGAATACGACGGCTTGGCCGGGCGCCAGTTCCGCCGGAAGAACGCCATGGCCACTTCCGGACGGCGCTCATGGCCGGTGGCGGGCAGCACCTGCGTCTCGACGGAGATCCCCTTCGAACGCAGGTATTGTATCGCGGTATCGGACTGGCGGCGAATTGCCCCCGGATCGTTCTGGCCGTAGTACACGAGGATATCCGCCGTCGAATCCTCCGGGCGCCACCAGCCGTCCATGTTGTGCCGGCTGAAGTTGCTGCTTCTGGCGGCGATAACGCTGAATATCTCCGGATGCCGCAGCCCGACCCAGTAAACGGGGAACCCGCCGCCGGAAAAGCCCGTGATCATGATGTTCGCACGGTCGATGTTGTAACGATAGCCCAGGTGGCTGATCAGGCTGAGAATCAGGCGCTCGTCGGCCAGCATCCCCAGAATGGGCCCATCGCCCAAAAGCCCGTCCGTCGCGATCAAGGTCGGCGCGATGGCGATGCAGTTGTTCTGCTCGGCAAGCATCTTCCACTCGCGGATGTGATGGTCGGCCACATCGTAGGGCGGCGTGCCATGGCAGCTGATGATCAACGGATAAGCCTTGTCGTGGCGGTAGGTGCTGGGCACGTAGATGCAGTAGGCGTTGCCGGTGGCCGGATCGACCTCCAGGCGGTGGGCGACGGGCGTATTCTGCGGCTGCGTGACCGCGCAGCCGGCTGACAGCAGCAATAGGAACAGAATCGTCGGAGTCAGTCGCTTCAAGGCTCACCTCACTCAGGGCAGGAACCGGATAAGCATACTCACGGTAGCGTAAACCACTGCGGACGAAAAGCCAATTTGCCTTCGGCAGCCGACATCGCCGGCAAACGCTGCTAGCCGATTCGAAGGCCATCGGCTGGCCCTGCCGGCACCCGTCGCGATAGACGGTCACGCCCTTGCACTTCAGATCGTAAGCGAGCTGATAGACCTCGTCCACGTCCTCCGGCCTCGCCGAGGTGGGCAGGTTGACCGTCTTGGAAATACACTCGAGGCTATCGGCTATCGGAAGGACGAAGCTCGCGCCGAGAACACCCGGCGCTCTTCCGGGATTTATCATGGCGCGAAAGTTGGGAAGGAACTTTGTCGAAGCCATCAATGAGTAGAATTCCTTTCTGAGCTTCGCGTCCTCGCCCGACGAGGCAGCGACAACTTCTTCCACCGATGCCACGGCGCGCGACGCGATCGAAAATTTCTCCCGGCGTTTCGACGACCCGGCATCGATCGTTCTTGCACAGGTAGCTCGCTTCAATTACTCGGGCGGAATTGTCATTGAGATGAAGGGTTTTTCCGCCGCGCATCGCCTGCTCCGACGATCTCTCAATCTTAATAATTCTGTCAGCAAGCCCACCGGTTGGCTGGGCAGGACCTTCCCGCGGCCGCCTGTCTAGGCACCATCGGCCCAAAATACCCCGGCCCGGCAATGCACTCTGACCGAAACCCCCCGTCGGCACTCGAGATGATTTTCGACACGCAAGTGCTGTGTGGACAATGCCTTCGCGTGGCGACCGCGTCGGTGTGATTCTGCGCCGACCCGGGGGGATGCTCCGTCCCGGCCGGGACGAAGCATCCGGCCCGACTCGTACGCGACCAACGGAATACTCGCCGTGAAGACTTGGGATCGTCGGAAGAACAAGTCGCTGGAAGGTGTCTATTACTATGTTAGCATATTCATGTGTGTATATATATATGTTGCGCCCATGGCCTGTTGTCCATGAAGCCACTTCCCCACAGTGGCAGGTTCGGGAGAATTTGCCAAATGATGGAGCGTTATCGATATGTGTTATGATAGCATCAGCCCATTAGCGTATCGTCGGCGATGCGCGCGACAAAAAACTCAATGCCCGATGTGGAAAATGCCGAGAAATCTTTTGGCAATGCTTGCAACAACAAGTTGTGTCAGTGTAAAAAGCGCATCGAAGTATCTTTGCTGGACAACCTAAGCCGTACACATGGAAGGAGCTGACTGGAATGGCAAAGAAAGTAGCGAAGAAGAGAGCGGCCAAGAAGACCGCTAAGAAGAAGGTCAAGAAGGCTCTTAAGAAGGCCAAGAAGACCGTCAAGAAGACGGTCAAGAAGGCTCTTAAGAAGGTCAAGAAGACCGCCAAGAAGACGGTCAAGAAGGCTCTTAAGAAGGTCAAGAAGACCGCCAAGAAAACAGCCAAGAAAAAAGCCAAGAAGTAACCGCTAAGGGAATCTTAGCGGCCGGCTCCTGCCCGAGAAGGTGGTGGCCGGTGCCAAACAGCGACAGCGGATGCCCAGCCACGGCGGTATCCGCTGTCTCTTTTATGCAGACCTTGTTTGACGCCGTGTTGGGCATATAATGCCCTGCGTGCGGACGATCGCCGTGATCAATCAGAAGGGGGGAGTCGGCAAGACGACTACGGTCGCCAACCTTGGGGCGGCGATTGCGTCCCGTGGACACGACACCTGCGTGATCGATCTCGATCCCCAGTCGCACCTGACCTTGCATCTCGGTGTAGAGCCCGGAACCGCCCCCACCAGCATCTACGATGTCCTGCACGGGCAATCGCCCCTCGCATCGACAGCCATGCTGGTCGCGCCGCACCTCTGGCTGGTGCCCTCAGAGATCGACCTGGCCGCGGTGGAAATGGAACTCGTAAGCACCGTCGGGCGGGAAAGAATCCTGGGCGACGCGCTGAAGGACCAGGGGGCGTTCTGCGAGTACGCCATGATCGATTGTCCGCCGAGCCTGGGCCTGCTGACGCTCAATGCCCTGGCGGCCGCCGATGAGTTGCTCATTCCGCTTCAGCCGCATTTCCTTGCCCTCCAGGGCCTCGGCAAGCTGCTGGAGACTGTCGGCCTGGTCCAGCAGCGGATCAACCCCGCGTTGCGGGTGGCCGGCGTTCTGCTTTGCATGCACGAACCGACGACCAGGCTGGCCGTGGAGGTCGTCCAGGATTTGGAAAACTTCTTCGCACAGGCGCGCGGCGGCGGCACGCCGTGGGCCGACGCGAAGATATTCCAAGCCTCGATAAGGCGAAACGTAAAGCTGGCCGAGTCTCCCTCCTACGGTCAGACCATCTTTGATTACGCCCCCACCGCCCACGGCGCAGAAGATTACGCCGGGCTGGCGGACGAGCTGCTTGGCATGACGCGCGACGCCCAACGCGCCACCCAGTCGGGCGCCGAAGAGGCCGACGGGCGCCCCACGACCATGGCGCCGACGGCTGATCCGGATTCTTCCGCCGATCAACAGCGGGCGCCCGCTGCAAGTTCCTCGCAATGCAACTCAGGGGCAGGTGCGAACATTCCCGTTCTGCCGGCTGAGAATGCAACGTTCCACAAGGACCCGACGGGTTGATGATGAGCCCCCGGGAATCCAAGCTCCGTTCACTCCGCCATGTGATCCTGATCGGATTCCTGCTGTCCTGGCTTGGCGCTTTCGGCGCCAGCCATATCCCCCTGGAGCAGCTTCCGGAGTTCGGAGCCAGTGACAAGACGCTTCACCTGGTGGGCTTCTTTCTTCTGGGGACGGGGTTCTGGCTGACGATGCTTGCCTTCGGCTCGCCCATGTCGCGCCGCGTGGTGGTGATCGTCTCGGCCATGACGATATACGCGGCGCTCGATGAGATCACCCAGCCGCTGGTCAACCGCTACGCGGCGTTCGACGATTGGCTGGCGGACGTCGTCGGAGTAATCGCGGCCGTGGTTGTGCTGGAGGCGGGGCGATGGCTCGTCACGGCTTCTGGTCATCGCGCTCAAAGCCGCAAGCGACCTTCGCCGTAACCGCACGGCGCACTAGAGTCGAGCCAAGTCAGATGGCGCCTTATTCCTCAAGCCCGGCCTCGGCGACCTCGATGGCGCGGATCATGGCCCCGGCCTTGTTGACCGTTTCCTCGTACTCCCGCTCTGGGACCGAGTCCGCTACCACCCCGCCGCCGGCCTGGAGGTAGACCTTGCCCTGCATGTACACCATCGTTCTCAGCGCGATGCACATGTCCATGTTGCCGGAGAAGTCGACGTAGCCCACGGCCCCGGCGTATGGGCCGCGCCGCGTGGGCTCGAACTCGTCGATGATCTCCATGGCGCGGATTTTCGGCGCCCCGGAGGTCGTTCCGACCGGCAGCGACGCCCTCAGGGCGTCAAAGGCCGTCTTGCCCTCGGCCAGCCGCCCACGAACCTCCGAGACAATGTGCATCACGTGGCTGTAACGCTCCACCGTCATGACGTCGTGGAGTTCGATGGAGCTGGGCTCGGCTACCTTTCCGACGTCGTTGCGCGCCAGGTCTACCAGCATCACGTGTTCGGCGCGCTCCTTCGGGTCGGCAAGCAGCTCCGCCTCCAGGGCCTGGTCTTCTTCCTCGTCGCGGCCGCGCCTTCTGGTCCCAGCCAGCGGCCGGCTCGTAACGACGCCATCTTCGACCCGACAGAGTATCTCCGGCGAGCTTCCCACCAAGGTCGCCTCGGGCATGGACAGAAGGAACATGTAGGGCGATGGGTTGACCACCCTGAGGGCCCGGTAGATGTTAAACGCGCTGGCCGACGTCTCCACCGACAGGCGCTGGGAGGGGACCACCTGGAAAATATCGCCAGCTCTGATGTACTCCTTGCAGGCCTCCACCGTCTCCATATATTTCTTGCGCGTGAAATTGCTCTGGTAGGACTTTTGCGGCAGGCCGATCAGGTTCACCTCGCTGACGCCCTGGTTGCCCCCTTCTCTGAGACGCCGAATCGTTCGCTCGATTGCGTCGATAGCCTCGGAGTAGGCGCTGCCGGGATCGTCCTGAACGTGCGCGTTGGCGACCACTTTCACGGTATTGTAAAAATGGTCAAAGATGACGATGGTCCGGTAGAGGCCGAATGCCAAGTCGGGCAGGTTCCGGTCGTCCGGAGGGCCTTCACCCAGCTCCTCGTAATACCGGATCATGTCGTAGGCGGCATATCCAACGATTCCGCCGGTGAACCTCGGCAGCCCCGGCAGGTGAACGGGCTGAAAGCCTTCAAGCATCCCGCTGAGTTCCGCCAGCGGATCGTTGCTGATCCTGGTCTCTTCCTCGCCGGAAGACCACTTGATAACTATCTCCTGCCTTCGCGCGGTGAAGACCGCATCCGGGTCGGCCGCGACGAAGGAGAATCGGTCCCGCTCCCCCCGCTCCACGCTCTCTAAGAGAAAGGCGTGACCGGCCTGGCCGAACCCAGGCGGAAAGGCAAGGTGCTTGAACGCCGCGACCGGGGTCAGTGAATCGGCGAGCAGTTGGCGGTAAACGGGAATCGTGTTGCCCCGCTCGAAGAGCTTGAGGAATTCCTCGAAGTTGGGGTAGTAGTGTTTCATGGTGCGATCACTCTCTGATTTCAGTGAAGCGTCGGGATCGTGGATCAGTGTTCTTGTGTTCTTGGTTTCTTATTTCTCGGACGGATGATTCAAGGTTGTGTCGGTCTCATGGCAGCCCTTGGGCCCGCCAAGCCACGCCGGCCGCACCAATGACACCCGCGTGGTCACCCAGGGAAGCCAAAACGATTTCCGTGCGAGGCTCGGTAAGCGTCCAGTGCAAGCGGGCGAAATGCTCGCGCAGCGGGCCAAGCAGGTCTTCGCCGGCGCGGGTCAGGCCGCCGGCCAGAACGATCTTCTCCGGATCGAAAATCCGGCAGATATTCACACAAGCCAAGGCCAGGTAATACGCCCCGGAGTCCCACAACTTCTCGGCAAGTTCATCCCCCCCCCGCCTGGCCTCGTTGATGTCCTTGGCGTCAATCTCGCCTTTCCGCCGGAGGACCTCCTCAAGACGGCCGCCCCGCCCTTCCTGCTGAATCATTCGCCTCGCCCGCCTGGAGAGATAGGTTGCCGAACAATACCGCTGAAGACAACCGCGCTGGCCGCAGCCGCATGGCTCGCCTCCGGGCTCAATAATCATGTGCCCGACCTCACCGCCGATCTGGTGCGAGCCGTGAAGAATGTTGCCGTCGACGATGATACCACTTCCGACGCCGGTGCCCAGGGTCAGCATCACCAGATCGCCGGCGCCTTGCCCGGCCGCGCAGAGATACTCCCCATAGGCCGCCGCGTTGGCGTCGTTCTCAAGAACCACCGGCAGATTGAGCTGCGATGAGAGCCGATCCCGCAACGGGACATTCTCCATGCCCGGGATGTTCGGCATGGCCACAATGGTCCCCTCAGCGATCTTCAGCGGACCGGGGGCGCCAATCCCCACGGCGACCACCTCATCCTGTGTGGGCAACTCCTGGCAGGCCATCAATTGCCGGGCCCCGGAGACGATCTGCGCAACGGTCCCGTCGGCGCCGCCGTCTCGCCGAGTCGGAATCTGGAACGCTCCTCTCAAGCGCCGGTCTTCACTCAGAAGTCCGAACTTAATGAACGTTCCACCAAAATCAATACCGATACACCACGCTGCCATGGTCCCAGGGCGCTCCCGATTCAAAAAGAAAGCGGCATTTTCCGCTAAAAGCCCCCTTTTGTCAAAGCCTCCGGCAGGATCATCGGTGCGGCTCAGCCCGGCAGAGCGCCCAGCCAGGCGTCCACCTGGCTCAGTTTATCAGCCAGAGGCGCCTCGGGATCGTACCCGCTCAGGCGCGGGGCGATTTGGCGCAGCGCATCGACGATGGCCTTCTCCAGTGCGGCATTGGGCTGCTCCGATGTGATATCGCTCTTGATCTCTTCCAACAGGGGCCGCACCGCTCGGGACGACATGTCACTGAGTTGTTGCATCGCCTCCTGTCGGCCGGCCGGATCGTCCGCTGTCAGCCGGGGCAGAAGTCCAGCCACTTGTTCCCTGTCAGCCGAAAGTTGCCCGGCCCGCGCCGCGGCGAGCGTCTCTTGAATCTCCTGCCTTTGGGTCGCGTCAAGCCGGTTGGACAACTGCCCAAGGGCCTCCTCGGCCAGAGGGATCAGGCCCAGATAGCCCGACCGCTCGCTCAGTCTCCCCAGACGCGCCTCAAGACTCGCTACAGCCCAGTCAAAGGCGTCTTCGTTATCCTGCTGAGCGATGACGCCTGCACAGGCCGGATCGTCGGCCAGCAACATCGCCTCGACCCATAAAAACCAGGCGCCTTGTGCGGCCGGATCTTCAGCCATCAGCAACAGCGGATAGGCTTCGGCAAGGTGGGAGGCGGCTTCAGCGGCCCGGTCGGCCTCCAGCAGCGCCTCTGCCAAGTCGACCAGTGCGTGGGGCAGGTGGGAAGATTCCCGGGCCTTCAGCTTCGCCGCCAGCAGTTGCAGGACGTGGATTCGCTGCTCCAGCGCATCGCCGCGACGCGCCAGAGACTGCCCGACCGCCTCGATCAGTTCCACGTTGGTGGCCGGCAGGATCTTCATCACCGTATTCCAGGCTTCCTGGCGAACGCCGGCGTCCTTCTCGTAAGTCGGGTCGGTCCGTCGAAGGATGTCGCTAAGATACTCCTGGCCGCCCAGCGAGCCCAGCGCCACGATGGCCGCCTGCCGAACGCCGCGATCCGGATCGCCCGTCAGCGGCGCCAGCGCTGGCGTCGACGTGGTGGCGTTCAATTGCGCCAGACCGTTCACAGCCGCCAGACGTATCCGAGCCTCATGGTCCTGCAAGGCGTCCAGGAGCACCTCCACAGCCGATAGATCTCCAACGGCCCCCATGGCCGAAAGAAGCGCCTCTCGCAGACTGATGCTCCCGCTGGCGTCCTGGCTCGCCCGGTAGCGGGCGATCAGGACCTCGGCCAGCGCCGCCCGGCCCTGACGCGGGCTGCCGTTCTTGGCAACGATCCTCGCCATGGCCACAGCCGCGGCAGCCGAGACACCCTCATGCTGTGATTGAACATCTTGAAGGATCGCCGGCAAGGCCTCTTTGGCCCGGAGTTGGCCTAAGGCCGTCAGCAGCGCCTCCCGAACGCGGGGAATCGTTTCCCTACCCAGTCGCCCCAGGAGCGCTTCGAGAGAATCGGCATCGGCAAGCTTGGCCAGCAACAGCGCCGCTTCGCGCCGCAAAGCCGGCTCGTCTTCCTCCAGCATTGCCCGCACCCGCAGCCGAACCTGCGGCGAGATCATCTCATTGGCGCCGACCAGCCGATCCACCATGGCCAAGCCCACCGCTCGGATTCCCCCCGCCGGGTCGTCAAGCAGACCCAGCAGCGTTTCTTCCCGCTTCTCGGCGGGCAGGGCAAGGTATAGCTCCGCCATCGCCTGGGAAAGCCGCTCCGTCAGACGGGCGTTCTCGGCCTCCAGCTTGGCCTTGGCCAGGGCGAGCCCCTCGGCCAGGTCCGCCAGCCAGTCCAGCCGATCCTTGTCCTTATTCTCATCCCACCAGCGGAACCATTGGGCCCTGTCGTTGCCGAAGGTTCGGATGCCGGTGATCTTGGCCAGCGAATCGGCCGCGGCGGAGGCGACGGCGGCGTCCAGGTCGTCCAGCAGGCTGATCAGCCTGTCCACGACCCGCTGATCCGACCTTCTCTGAAGTCCGGAGATGGCGGCAAGGCGGGCCGATGGGCTCGCGGCCGGATCGCCCGCCACCGTCAGTAGCTTCTCCAAGGCCCCGGGGGATCTGGAGGCCTGCAAGGCCCTTCCGGCGGCGGCCTCCTGGAGCGGGTCTTGACTGGAGAGCATCGCCCCGAGCGGACCGATGAAGCACTCTCGGTCCGTGCCGGTGTGGGCGATGGCCTCGGCAACCGCGACCCGTGCGGCGCGGTCATCGGAGCCAAGCACCTGACAGAGCAGCTCGTCGCCCGTTGCGTCTTCGAGCAAAAGCAGCTCCCCCGCGGCGCGGCGCTTCTCCTGTGGCGGCGTCCGGCCATCGGCCAAAACCTCAGCCAACGGGCCAAGTCTGCTCGGCTCGCCCAGGGGCTGCGGCGAGCTGGGGTCCCCGGCGCAGCCGCCGGACGTCAGCCCGGCCAGCAGGGCCACCAGCAACACACCGCGTCGCATCGTCTTCATCGCCAAACCCCGTAAGGTGCCAATTCTCGACCACTACTCTCTTATCTATACGGCCGAGAAGGGCTTGTCAAATCGCGCGCGTCGGGAAGCTGCTGTTTTTTGTGAATTTCCCAAGGCAATGAAGGCCGGACCGCCGCAAAGTGGGAGCTCTCAGCCGGCGCCAAACCACCAAGCAGAAGTCCCCCCAAAGAGATACAACCCGTTGCATTTTGCCCGCCGGGGATTAAACTCATGACCATGAGCCAGACCGCCGCCACGATGACCTATAAGAACGCCGGGGTGGATATCGACGCCGGGGAGGAGATGGTCAAGCTCATCAAGCCGATGGTCCATCGGACCTTCACGCCCCGCGTAATGGGAACACTCGGCGGCTTTGCGGGTCTCTTCCGCCTGGATTACAACGAAAAACTCTTCAAGCGCAACTATCGCGAGCCGGTGCTGGCCGGCTGCACCGACTCGGTCGGCACTAAGATCAAGGTCGCCTTGGCGATGAACAAGCTCGATACGATCGGTATCGACTGCGTGGCGATGAACGTCAACGACCTGATCTGCTGCGGCGCCGAGCCGCTGTTCTTCATCGACTACATCGGCACGAGCAAGCAGGCGCCGGATCGAATGGCTCAGATCGTCAAGGGCGTCTGTGAGGGCTGCCTTCAGAGCGGCTGTGCGCTGCTTGGCGGAGAGACGGCCGAGATGCCGGACATCTACGCCGGCGACGATTTCGACCTGGCCGGCTTTGCCATCGGCGTCGTTGAGCGGCGCCGGATCATCGACGGGGCCATGGTCGAGGCGGGGGATGTGGCCATCGCCCTGGCCTCGGACGGGCTACATTCCAACGGGTACGGCCTGGCTCGCCAGGTGCTGCTGGAGAAGGCGGGCTTCTCCGTCCATGACCGTCCGGCAGAACTGGAAGGTGCCGCCGTCGGGGAAGAGATGCTTCGCCCCACGCGGATCTACGTCCGTTCGGTGTTGCGAACCTTGGGGCGATATCGGGTCAAACGCGTCGTCAAGGCGATGTCGCACATCACCGGCGGCGGCCTGGGAGGCAACCTGCCCCGCGTGTTGCCCGAGGGGCTGACCGTTCGCATTAAACGCGGCTCCTGGCCGATGCCGCCGATCTTCAAGCTCATCGCGGCCGCCGGTCCCGTTGATGACATCGAGATGATGCGCGTCTTCAATATGGGCGTCGGGTTCGTCATGATCGTCTCGCCTCACTTCGCCGGGGCGATCATGAACCGTCTGCGCCGCTTCGGTGAGCGCTGCTGGGTGCTTGGCAAGGTCCGCAAGGGCGGGCCGGAACTGATGTGGGCCTGAGCAAGGCGTCGCGGCCTGGGAGCACGTTGTTCTTTTCGCCGTGGCGAGCCCTGAAGTTCTTCCTTGGTGACGGTCCGCCAGGCCGGGAATCGAGCCGGCAGGCGGATAGGAGTCTTTGGTCGGATAACCGGAGCGTCGAATGATCCGTTCGACCGCGGAGTAAGGGAGCAGACAATGGCCAAACAGCCAACGGTCCTCGTGGTGGGATCGATCAACATGGACCTCGTGCTTCGCTGCAAGACCATGCCCGCCCCGGGCGAAACGGTGCTTGGGGAGGGCTTTGCCACTTCGCCGGGAGGCAAGGGCGCTAACCAGGCCGTCGCCGCAGCCAGAATGGGCGCCCCGTGCATCCTGATCGGACGGGTCGGAGAGGATGCCTTCGGCGAGCAACTGCTGGCCAACATGGGAAAGGAGGGCATCGACTGCGACAACGTCATCCGGACCTCCGACGCCCCGACCGGCGTGGCGATGATCGTCGTTGACGCCCAGGGGGAGAACGCCATCGTCGTCGCCAGCGGCGCCAACCATCGCCTGACGCCCGACGACATCTTTCCGCGCTCGAAACTGTTCGACAAGGCCGACGTCGTCATACTGCAATTGGAGCTGCTGCTGCCGACGGTGCGGGCGGCTATCGACATGGCCCGGCGCCACGGCTGTAAGGTGGTGCTCGACCCGGCCCCGGCACAGCACAATCTTTGTGACGAGTTCTACCAAGTGGACATCATTTCTCCCAACGTCAGCGAGGCGGAGTTGATGACCGGCAAGAAGGCCGTCGAGGAAAGAATCGACAAGCTGGTCGCATCGGAACTCATTGCCCGGGGCGCGGGGGCGGCTGTCCTCAAACTCGGCTCGCGCGGCTCGATGGTCGTCACCGCCGACGGGCATTTCTATCGCGTGCCGCCCTACAAGGTCTCCGTGGTGGACACAACGGCCGCCGGAGACGCTTTCACCGCCGCCCTGACGGTCGCCTTCGGTCAAGGCAAACCCCTTCGCGAGGCCGCCAGGATAGCCAATGCCGCCGGGGCGTTGGCCTGCACCACCATGGGCGCCCAATCGGCCATGCCCACAGCCGAGTGGGTCAGCGCGCTGATGAACGAGCAAAGCGGCTAGCGCCCCTTGCCGGCTGGCAACCGTCGAGCCGGTGACGGGGAATGACCCTGGTCGGCCTGGTGTCGAACAGACGCGAGGCCCCCAGGAGGCGGAATGGACAGGTCAGCCACAGAATCCATGAAAGCCGGCGTGTTCACCGGCGCCGGCAAGATTGTTCTCCAAGAGCT
>SDBT01011779.1_pt1 | contig 14052 bp, 9 predicted proteins | sample 2277101 | NCBI WGS metagenome assembly SDBT01 (sample SAMN10404973, study PRJNA504765) | marine sediment metagenome | isolation source: marine sediment core GS10_PC15, 103 cmbsf | place: Arctic Ocean: Southern Knipovich Ridge | collected 2010 | reverse complement strand
AAAATAGTAAAATACATATAATTTTATTTGATATAGTTTTTTTGATAGTAACGATATGGGGATCTCAGTATACTTAAAAATGTATTTCTGTAGATTTAGGTATATCATATTTTTTACTTTTTTCTATATTTTTTAAGTTAGAAAATAGTACAAGATAATATATTTTATAGTAATGGTAACAATTAGGATCATGATATACAAATTTCACATATTTCTATTTTGCAAAGATCATAATTTATACCATTTTATATATTTTATGTTTCATAAAATATAATAGAAATATATAATAATATTTAATTTACACTTTTCATATAGATTTTATTAAACTTTAAATATATTTTTATAGATATATTATAGTAATGGTAACAATTAGGATCATGATATACAAATTTCACATATTCTATTTTGTAAAGATAATAATTTATACTATTTTAACTTATATTTTTCATATGAATTTTATTAAACTTTAAATATATTAATTAAAATGCTATAGGTGATATTTGATATATAGATTTAATAGAAGATAATATAACAGGGAATCCATTTCCAATAGGATCTAGTTGTAATGATATATTTAAAAACATAGATTCATTATCCATACTTTGAAATGAAAAACGTTTAGTATTATTAATTATATCCTCATCTTTTAATATAAACCAAACAGATGGATCATTAGATGGAGATGGTTGAATTTGTCTATCAAACGTATATCTTGGATCATCTGTATTAGAATCTGTACTTATATAAAGTGTTGTAACAACACTTTTAAATGTAATAATATTTTTATCAGTAGGCAATGTTTCTAATATGAATTTATTATTTGTATCATCAGATGACATTATATTATTTTGAACCCCAACGAATGTCGGTAATTGAATTATATTATTAGTAGTTTCGGAAATATATATTCTATTAGATAATAAAAAATTAGTATCATTTAATATATATACAGGGGTATCCAATATAATAGGATTTATGAAATTATTAGTATTAAAAAAAAATAAAATAATTATAAGTATAATAATAATAATAATACTAAAAATTACGATATATGTAGTATATGATTGAGTAGATGATGTAGTATACGTAGATACATCCATAACATATTAATATTTTATATGTTATTTTTATTTATATTTTATTTTTATATTTAATTATAAATAAAAAAATGATGATAATATATTTGATATATTATAAAATAAAATCCTACATGAATATAATATGAACAAAAATTATAATGATTATTGTTCTAAATATAAAATGAATGATTATCCATATATATCATTATTATCTGAATATAAACCCGAAGTTATATTTGAGAAATTAAAACAATATATACCTATTATAATTAAATCTAATACTAAATATTATATTACAGGATTTAATGAAAAAAATACAAAGTATTTACCTCCAATATATGGAGTTAATAAACGAAATAATAATAATCAATATGTATATGTTATGTCAGATAAATATATGAAAATAGATATAATTACAGATTGGTTTACGGAACCAATTAGAATAAGATCTAAAAAAAAATATAATAAATATAGTATATATGACACTTGGAAAAATATGGAAATATCTAAACATTTTATAGATAAATTAGAGTATATGAATAAAGATGAAATAATAAAAATAAGCCAAGATATATTTCATGGTCCCATAAAATCCGTTACTACATTTAGACCTACATGGATAAAAGGTATTTATAAAATATTAGAGTTAAAATTATTAACTAATTCAACGAGAATACATGTATTAGATGCTAGTATGGGATGGGGTGATAGATTAATAACAACAATAGCGATGAATTGGGATTATACAGGATATGACCCAAATATTAACTTAGAATCTGCATATAAAAAAATAATAAAATTATTCGGGAATGAATCAAGACATAAGTATATAATAGAATCATTTGAAACTCAGGATATAAAAGAAGAAACGTATGATATAGCATTTACATCTCCTCCATTTTATGATTTAGAAATATATGATGAAAATCCTGAAACCAATAAAGGACAATCTATAGTCAAATATTTAACTTTTGAAGATTGGAAAGTTAATTTTCTTATTAAATCTGTAAAAAAAATGTGGAATGGAATTAAACCAGGCGGTATATTATCTATACATATAAGAGATTATGACAAAAATAATATGGTATTATCTATGTTAGATACGCTAGACGAATATAATAATAGTATATATTTAGGTGTTATAGGAATAAAAGGAGGTGATATATATACGGCATGTTGGTGTTGGCGTAAATCTGTGAAAAAATGATTAAAAAAAAGATAAAAAATTCAAAATAATAAAAATATAATAGTTTAATATAATGCAAAAGGATGATATATATATGGAAGATGAATATATATATTCAATTTATGAATTATTATATTGTATAGATATACCATTACCGACAAACGTTATATATAAAATTAAAAAAAGATTTCTACCAAAAACATCATTATTATCAATTATGAAGACAACAAATGTAGGATCTAAAAATAAAATAACCAAAATAAAAAATATAGATATAAACTCAATGAATATGATAATTAACCTATTTGATAACCCAATAAATGAAATTACACAGAAATTAAATGAAATATGTGATTATATTGGAATTGATATATATGATACTATTATTGTTAAAGAAAAATATATAAGGGATAATATGTATGCACCAAAATTTGATCAACATGATATGAATATAAAACCAACATATGATTTAATTAAAATAAATGAGGAAATGTGGAATTCATTAAAAATTAACAAAAATATAAATAATAAAAACTTATTATTTAACAATAATATTATTAAAAAAACTGTAAAACAATCATGGGAACATATACAAAGAAAATTAAAAGAATTAAATAAAAAAATATATATAAATAATGATATGAAAAATAATGTAATAATTGCAGGAGGAGCAATATTTTCTATATTATTTGGATTACCTATAAATGATATAGATTTATTTATACAAAACGCAGATTCAGATAAAGCATATACTGTTATATATGATTTTTTAAAATTAAAATATACAACAACATATAATGAAATAAATACATCAATAAAACTGTTAAAATCATACAATTTTGAATTCTCAATGCAACATTCAAATATATATATGCTACGAACTAAGAACGCATTTACACTTAATATAAAAAATGATAAAATACAATTCATATTAAGATTATATAAATCTATGTCGGAAATATTACATGGATTTGATATTGATTCATGCTGTATAGGATATGATGGGGTTGATGTGTGGATGACACAACGGGCATTTTATTCTATATATAACGGATATAACACGGTTAATTTTAATTATTTATCTCCATCGTATGAACATAGATTAGCAAAATATGGTATACGCGGTATGTCTGTAATGATTCCTAATATTAACATAAATAATATACAGATAAACAAGCTCGATAATATACTAAAATATGAAATCAAAAATGTTGATTATAAATATCAATATATCAAAAAATCTAAAGGTATAGATATATTATTATTATATGATTATAGAATAATTCATACTAAGAATTTTTATAAAAAATCTAATATAATAAACAAATTATGTGATGAACATAACGATTATACTTTAGTACCATATGATAAATTAACTGATTCGATATGTGATGATTTGGACTATTTATTAGATGATGATCTTATACAAAGAAATTATTCTCAATATTATGATAAATATAAATTATATAGTCCGTATCTGATATATATAATGGACCCTCAATATACATTATATAATAATATACCTGACATGGATAAAATATATTCAGATGAATCGGATCCATATGCTATATGTAGTCACAAATATTTTTCGTTAATATCTCCATATGATATAGTAATGAATAAATTATTAGACGGTTCTAAATATACATTTATTAAGATTAAGATATCTGATATTGACATAGATGTTATAGATATTAGCATAGAATTTATATTAGAAATACCAGAATTTATGTATATAGGATATGATATAATTAAGAAATGGGATATTTCACGAAAGATAGAATTTAAAATTACAAATCCTGGTGAACAGATGACTAATACATTTAATTCAATTGTACTAAATAATAATGATGAATGGTATAAAGGCCAATTTTATAAAATATAACGTCTAAATAAAATATAATGCCTAAATAAAATATAATGCCTAAATAAAATATAATGTCTAAATAAAATATAATGCCTAAATAAAACATAACGTTTAAAAAAAATATTATTTAAAAAAATAATATTTTATAAATAAAAATATAATATGAAATGAGTAATTTTTTTGGATTTTTTAGTAAATCTGATAATAGTACAAACAATAATAAAAATAATAGATCCTCTATAAAACGGGCAAATTCAGATATATTAAGACCTACACATATTAATGAGCATATTAAACAAAACATTAAGAATGATAAAATATTAAATACATATTCATATCTTAGATATCAAAATTATGATAGATCGTTATTTTCATATAAATTATTATCATCTATAGGGTGGTGGCCAGATGAAATAATAAAATTTATTGAAATATTTAGACTAGCATATGTAGAATTTATTCAAAGTTTTTCAAATAAAGCATCTATATTTGATACTCCGATAAGAAATGCTATATTTTTTATGACACAGAGGAAATATAGCAAACGATCTATAATATCAAAATTTATAAAGAATAAATCTAATAATATAGAAGATAATTATCTAAATTTAGTTATACAAGAAGATAATTGTTATATGGATGAATATGAAGATAGAAATAGATCATCAACTGAAAACAAACACTATTTATTATTACGGGCTATACAAGAATTATTAACATTATCACCTATAGAATATGAAGATTATAAATTAAAAAAAGAATATGAAGATAAATTAAAAGTATTTATAATAATATATGAATTAAAAAATATGTATGCTATGATAGATAATATATTAAGATCATCATTATGCACATTTTTAGAATGTGATGATGAAGGTCCAACTATTAATTTAACTATTTTATTTGATGGATTTATAAATGAAACTATAGATACAAAATTATTAAAATATATTAGATCATGTGAAAATAATAAAAAAAAATATATGAAAAATATATTTAATTCATCTTATTTGTTTAGAGATTTAATATTATATGGATTATATAAGTCTATACAATTTAGGGACGTATTTGATATTCATATATCATATGAAAAATTATCAGAATTTAATGAAGTTAAATATATAAATATTTTTACAATGACAGTAATACATAGAATAGAATATATATATAAATCATTTTTAGATAAATTAAATTATCAAAAGACCCGACAACAACTTATATTAAATGGAGATACATTTACTGAATTAATGAAAAATAAAAATATAAATGATATAAATATTCCAATATCACCTAAATATACTAGAGAATACCAAAATAATGATAGTATAAATAATGCATTTCCTATATTCACCGTTGATGATATGGAAAAATATAAAACCGAACATATAAATAATATAAATAATAATATATCAAACCCATTATTAGAAACAAAAATACGTACTTCTATATCAAATGAATTTATACCTATATCTAGATCTAAACAACATACATATAGTGAATCTGTAAATAAACATAATATAACAGCAAAAAATAATAATAAAAAAAATAATAAAACTAATAAACGAACATTGTCATTAACCGAAAATGAGTTTAAACGATTAAATTTTTGATATATTATAATTCGGTCCATATATATCTAGCCAAATCTGTATTTAATATATTATTATCACATATATTTATATCGATATTAACATATATTAAATTTGACGATAAATTATTATATTTACTTAAAATTTCATGGCATTTAGATGAATTATGATATAAATATTGTATTAATAATCCAAGATCTTTACATAATTTTTTGTTTACATAATATGATAATATTTGACCATTATATAATAATTTACATAATTGAGTTGAATCTATATTATATTTAGCATCTTTTATAGATAATAATAATATATCTAATAATTCCATACCTATATCTCTAATATTATTTATTCGACAATATTTTAAATTATCTATAACGGTATTAATATTACATGTTATGTATTTTAAATTAGGTAACATCCAATAATCACTATATATAAATTTAAATCTATCTTTATTATTAGTTGTAATTATAGCCATAAATTGTTCTTCTAAACAAATTTTATTTAAATCATTTAAAGTTGTATCATATAGTTTATTAATTTTATCATGTATCCATTGTATTTCAAGCCATGGACATATTATTATACCTGCTGCTATTTTTCCACAATTTATACTCAAAAAAATATTTATATCTGAAATTTCATTATTTGATGTTGCTTTCATCATAACTATTGAAATTTTATTGTGTATATGTAATTGTATATCATTAATAAATTTTAATTTAGGTATAGTGCATACATGTGCAATACCTGCATCTAACCAAATAAGATGATAATCAATCCATTCTTTTTTATTTTCTAATATATATTGTTTTGATATATTTAATAAATGAAATTTGGACGTAATAACAGCAGAATATTCTTTATTTAAATGCTTACAATTAGTTGGTATTGTTGGATTTAAATTAATTAATTTCTTATAATTGGGTAATTCTTCTATTTTTTGATCTATTATTATAAGATCGTCTCTATTATCAATTTTATCAATTATATGAGTTTCTGTATATAATATAGTTGGTAAATTTAATTCATTTATCCATTTAAATAATAAAATATATGATTGCAATGATCTTTTTTTAAATGATTTATTTATTCTATTAATATCAAATATAGCAGATATTATAATATATGGTTTTTGTTCATCCATTATATATTTTTATATATAAATATATTTTTATACCTTAAAAATATATTTTATATCTAAAAAATAAGTACAAATATTTTATTAGTTTATATAGAATGATTTAGTATATATACGAAAAAATGATCAATATCGACGCTATATATTTCTGCTGGTGAATATCATTAGCTCATTATAATAAAAATTATTAATATTTTAAAATTAGTAACGTATTATAGTTTTTACTAGATATTGTATGTACTTTATGTTTAAAATTTAATTTAGTAGGTATATATTTATTTATATTATCGCATAATCCTAATTGTCCATTTGTATTTTCACCAAAAGACCATAATTCATCATTTTCATCTATTATTATTGTATAATCTAGTCCACATGATATAGACTTTGCTTTATAATTAAATGATATTTTTGTTGGTATATTTATATTACCATCATCGCATAATCCCAGTCCTAATTGTCCACTTTCATTATATCCAAAAGACCATAATTCATCATTTTCATCTATTATAAAGGTATGAAATTCTCCACATGATACATATTTTACTTTATAGTTGAAATGAACTTTATTATTTGAAATAACTGGAGAATTTATATTAAAATTTTGCCTATCATGAACTTTTAGTGTATGTAATACTTCTGGTGTTATTTGAGATTTTATTATAGATATTTTAGTTGGAGTATTTGTATCATTTGTATCACCTAATCCTAATTGTCCTAATTCGTTATTACCAAAAGACCATATTTCATCATTTATATCTATTAATATTGTATATTCATTTCCACATGATACAGATTTTACTTTATTTTTTAATGGTATTTTTATTGGTATATTTATATCTTCATTATGACATAATCCTAATTGTCCACACATATTATCTCCAAAAGACCATAATTCATTATTTTTATCTATTATCATTGTATGATTTCCACCACAGGATATTATTTTTACTTTATAATTAAATGGTATTTTGGTTGGTATATTTATATTCTCATTATGACCTAATCCTAATTGTCCATATGCATTATAACCAAATCCCCATAATTCATCATTTTCATCTATTAGCATATTATGTTCGAATCCACACGATACTGATTTTACTTTATGCTCAAATTTTAGTTTAGTATATATATTTTTATTATCAATATTATTACCTAACCCTAATTGCCCTACATTACCAAATCCCAAAGACCATAATACATCATTTTTATCTATTATTATTGTATGATTTACCCCATGTGATACTTTTTTTACTCTAATATTTGTATGTATTTTGATTGGTACGTTTATATTATTAATATATTCATCTCCTATTTTTCCTAATTTTCCATATACATTACTTCCAAATCCCCATAATGTATTATAATTTATATACATTTGTTCCATTTTATCTTTAATAAATGGTATCAATTCATTAGTATTATTACTTTCATGTTTTAATTTTTGTTGCCAAAATAAATCACTTTGACATACTTTATATATATATTTTGATATTAGGCGAAATGATTTAATGTCATTATAAAATAAAGAAATTAATATATTAAATACCATTTCTTCGGGCAATTCACATATATTCATTTTAATTATAATATTAATAACTAATTAAATATTTATATATTTGATCATTTTTTTAAATATTTAATAGTATTTATATTATATTTTTATTATAATATTATTTTATTTTAGATTAAATTAATATTATAATAAAAATATAATATAGAAAAATGAAATTTTATTTATAATATTTCTAGCTTATAAAAATATTTAATTAACTTATAATATTTTTTGTAATAAATGTATACAAAAAAAATAACAGTTGAATATAATGATATTGAGATTATAGAAGATAGTAATAATTATATAAAGTTTATACTAAAAAATATAACAACGCCATATGCTAAAATATTAAGTGATATAATGTATGAGAGAATTCCAACAATGGCAATAGATAAGATACATGTCATTTCTAATAATACATCTTTAGTATATGAGCTTATAGCCCATAGAATTGCACTTATCCCAATTCATGCAGATGCCACTAAATTTGAATATTTTAATGGTATTGATCACACAACCGATAACACTATTAAATTTCGTCTTAAAAAATCAGGTAATGATATATGGGATATTATTTCAAAAGATTTAAATATGCAAACTAATGTATTATCTGGAGACCTTAAATGGGAACCTGAACCAGATCAAGAAGAATTATATGATGATATACGTGTAAGCGATCCTAATTATTTGATTCTTAAACTAAAAAATAATCAGGGATTAGAGATGTTATGTTATGCTATAAAAGGAACAGGTAAAGATCATACAAAATTTTCACCTATTTCAATTGTTGGATATCGTCCTGTAACAGATATTAAACCATATCAATATAATATTAGTATGATATCATCATATCCATGGTTAACTACCAAATTATTATCAGGAGAATTAACTATTAATGATTTGAATGTATTATTTATACCAACGGATTATATATTCGAGATGTCAACAAAAGGACAGATGTTACCGACTGAAATATTAAATCAAGCAATAAAACAGGCAAATATATATATGGAATTACCATATAGAGAGCGTAAGGATGATATCGGTATTCCAGGATATTTATATTAATTTTTGCGTATATATAACAAATTTAATATATATTTATTAAATTTTTATATATGTTAATTTTTATTATATACTTGATTTTTATTATATACTCAAAATTTATTATATACTTAATAAATTTTACTTAATATAAAAATATTATCTATATGAAAATAGGTTTAAACAATAAATATTATAATAAAATATGTCAGATTTTGAATCGGATGAAGAATCATATACAAGTAACGAGTCTGACGATATGTACACTCGTAATGATAATAGACTAAAAAATAAAAATCATATTATTAGTAGTAATGATGTATATAATTCTACTATTAGAGATACAATAAAACATAAATTTATAAATAATACGGATAATACAGATAATATAGAATTCAGCAAACAAAATAGATATGGACGTAAAAAAAATAGGGGCACACAAAATAATAATGTAAGAAGAGATAGAAATGATGATTACATAAGAAGAGAAAAAAATAATGATAATGTAAGAAGAGAAAGAAACGATGATTACATAAAAAGAGAAAGAAACAATGATAATGTAAGAAGAGAAAGAAACGATGATTACATAAGAAGAGAAAGAAATAATGATAGAAGAGAAAAAAATAATGTACGAAAAGAAAGAAATAATGATAATGAAAGAAGAGAAAAAAATAAGTATAAATATAATAAAAACAAATTAAATAATAGAAATGCTAATAATATATATGTAACAGATAGTGATATAATATATACAGATAGTGAATCATCAGATGAACAACTATTATCTATATCAAAACCGTATACTATAGTAGAATCAGTAGATATAATACATAAAAATATTGATATATTAAAACATAATATACCTAATGGTATAATGAGTAAAATAGAAACAAATTTAGATAGTATAATAAATACATTAAATGAACAACGACCAATAAATAATTCTGGATTATCGGATATGTTAGATACTAAATTAGAATCTATTAAATTATTGATATCTTCTGACAATATGTCAAATATAATATCAGAACAAAACAAGAATGATGATAATGATAATACTAATATATTATCTGAAATAACCGATATTAAACAGTATAATATATCATTATCATCTAAGATAGATAAATATGCTGATATATATGATGATATTAATAATAATATGATAAAATTAAATGATTCATATGTGTTAGCAAATAACAATATGTTAAATTTAATAAATATAGATACTAATGATGATATCAATTATGATAGTAAATTAAATGAACTTAATGAAAAATTAGATAATAAAATATATTTAACTGATATATCAGATAATATAAATAATAATAATTATGAATTAACTAGTAAATTAGAAATTTTATCAAATAATATAAATAGTAATATAGATATATTAAATATACAATTAGCTAAGGTATTAGAAAATATAAATAAAAATAGTAATATTATAGATAGAAAAATAGAATTAGGGTCTAATATTAATGAAATATGTAATAATATACAAAATACAATTTCTAATAATAATTTAACTATAGATACTAAATTTCAAGATATATCATCTATACTATCAAATATAGAAAACAATAAAATTATTAATATTAATGATTTAAATACTAAATTAGATATAATACATAATAACATAAAAGATACTATTATAAATAAAACAGATGAAATAAAATTTACATTAAATAACAATAATGAATCCGATAATATAATAAAATATTCAAATATTATAATGGATGAATTTAAAAGTTATATAGATAATAAATTAGATAATAAATTAGATAATATTTTCAAACATATTACAGATAATAAGACCATAAATGATAATATACATGCAATTAATAAATCCATATTAAGTAAAATTAACTTAATATCAACAAAATATGAAAATATAGATCAGAAAATATCTCCTATAGTAGATTCTAATAAATTTATAAATGATCATATATTTACAATACAAGAATATTTAAATACATTAAATTCTAATATGAATATACTAAATAATAAATTAGATATGCTAAATAAAAAAGATAATGTGAATACATTTCCATCTATTACACCATCTTCTCTTTCACCATCTACTCTTACGCCATCTACTCATGCGCCATCTTCTCTTACACCATCTTCTCTTGCACCATCTTCTATTACGCCATCTTCTCTTACACCATCTTCTCGTGCACAGTCTTCTCTTACACCATCTACTCATGCACCATCTTCTCTTACGCCATCTTCTATTACACCATCTTCTATTACACCATCTTCTCGTGCACAGTATTCTCTTACACCATCTTCTCGTGCACAGTCTTCTCTTACACCATCTTCTCTTACACAGTCTTCTCTTATACCATCTTCTCGTACACAGTCTTCTCTTACACCATCTTCTCTTGCGCAATCTTCTCTTTCACCATCTACTCTTACACCATCTTCTCTTACACCATCTACAAATACCCCGTTTAATACAAAAATGAAATCTAATATTGGATTATTTCCAAATATTGACAACAGTGATTAATATTAAAATAGTCTAAATCAATAAATACTAAATAAAATGAGCGATCCGGTAATTATTCGTAACTTAATAGAGTGGTCAAAAAAAAGAAAAGATGATATAAATAATAATAAATCAAATGATTATTTTATATATGGAATAATTGGAACAATATTACTATTAACATATGTTACAGCTGGAGGAATATATTATATAAGTGGTACATCAGTTATTAAACCCCACGTCATAAACTTAATTAAAGATAATAAATTAAAATCTACTCTAAAAATACCCAATCCAGAAGATATACAAAAAGATACTAAAAATAAGCCTACATATAAATACACCAAAAGTAAAAAAAATAAATATTATGGTAAAGGTAAAACTAAACAAACACAATCAAATCCTACAACAGATAGATATAGAGGTAGCTATTCATCATATTCTGATTATAGTGAATAATGTATTTTATAATTTATAATGTAATATATTATAAATTATATAGATTGATATTATGAGTATTTACATTAGTTGTAAATTTAAAATATTATATAGTAATTTATCTAACTATAACAATATTATATAAGATGAGCTGTATAAATATACAGAAAACATAATATATTTTAAAATGTTATATCTTCAATATCATCACATGGTATTGTAGGTATTTCTTTAATTCTGTTTGATAATTCTATAGTGGCATCAGATATTACAGGTGATGGAAATAAATTAATTTGAATAGATTGAGATGTAATAGACGGAGGTATTATAGTAGATTTAGTCATGGAAGGCGATATAATAGGAACTTGTTGAATAGATGAAATATTACCAAATATATTAGATGATGTAGATCCAGTTGTTGTTATATTACCACTTTCATCCTGTAATGCATAAAATTGTTCTTCAATATCTTTAAATGACTCTATTTCTTCATTAGCTTCTCTTTCTAATCGTGGTACAATATCTGCTAAAGTTTCTGCATCCAAATCATATAATACATCCTTTCGTAATTCATCAAACCATTTTTGTTCTACATTAGAATTTAAAGATACTGTTGGTAGTCCTGTACCAATTCTCATTAATTTTCCTGTCATTAAAGATGCATAAGTTGGATTTAATGATTCTTTAGTATTTGATATAGCGGCTGAATGAAATGCATCTTTAGGCATTTTATATCCTGCTTCAGTAAGTGTACCTACTGATTGTTCTCTCATACCAAGTAATGATATAGGTGTTATATATCCAACTCTAATCATATGATCAGCTATAATAAATGGGTGCCTAGGATCTATATAATTTTCATTATTGATAACTATATTATATATTCTTTGTCCTAAAAATAATCTAGCCGCTTCAGCTCCATACATTTGTATTATTTCATTTACATTATTACTAATAGTTTTATTAGGATCTATATCATCCCGTTGAATAAGATCATATAAATTAGATCCATCGCTAACAGCATATATATAACTTATGGCATTTTCAAAGTTTGATGTAGAACGAACAGTTGAAATATTTTTAGATTCATCTATTTTACCTTCTTCAATTAATTTATTTTTAATATCTCTCATACGTTCAGCATAATTATTGAAATCTTCAAGATCAGTTAATTTGTGATAATTTATAATTTGTCCTGGATTCCATTTAATATTAATGTCTTTTTCTATATTAAGTATTTTTCTCACATTATCATAAATAGGAGGGGTTTTTACGCGTAGAAAAACTCCTTCGTATCTATCTTTAATATTTTCACTAAATTCTAATATTATAATACCAACATTTTCGCATAATCGTCTTACATTATTAGCTGTTATACCAGTTTTATTCATTTTAATAATATTAAATCTTATTAGCCATTCAAATTCCCCTGTATGTATTTCTTCATCAACTATACTCCATACTGATTGTTTTTCAGGATATATATTAGTTATTCCATGTATACCTTTTATAGATATTTCATTTAATAATGGTATAAATGATGTATTATAATATATAGTGGATATATTAATATTAGAATCTAATAAAGATCCACCCTTTCCAATCCTTCCTTTTATTTTTTCTGTTGCTCTTTGTATAAATACATATACATCAATA
>SDBT01011778.1_pt1 | contig 14052 bp, 8 predicted proteins | sample 2277101 | NCBI WGS metagenome assembly SDBT01 (sample SAMN10404973, study PRJNA504765) | marine sediment metagenome | isolation source: marine sediment core GS10_PC15, 103 cmbsf | place: Arctic Ocean: Southern Knipovich Ridge | collected 2010 | reverse complement strand
TCTCCATGGCACCTTCGGCCGCGGCCAGTAGGTCATCGACTGGTGGCTTCGGTGGCAGCTCGATATCGAACAGACGCGGTCGAGGAGCGGCAGTGGCCGGCATCAGCAGCAAGTGGAGCTTCATGTGGAGCGCTGCCTGGGCCTGCCCGAACTCGGCTCGCCGTTTGTTGAACTCCTCGGGAGTCAAAGCGACGCTCGCCTCGCGCAGCTTCTTCTGACCGGCGGCCTGCGACTTGAACAACTCGCCGGCCTTGAATAGGGCCTCGTGTTCCGATCCGACCCGCAGCCGGAACTCGGCTTTGAGCAACGCTCGGATCACGTCAGCCTGAAGCCTTACTGCCTCGTCGGATCCGCCGCTTCGAATCAAGACGACGGATTCGAGCATCTTCGAATCGACTCCGACGCCGCGCAATTCCTTGATCAGTCGAGACAAGTTGAACGCCACCAGCGCATCCTCGACCGTACTCTCCTTGTCCCGGGGCGTCGCGCCGAACAGCCGGATGAGCCATTGGGCGAGATTTCCCTGCGCAACGGCCAGGCCCTCGGTCTCATCACTCGCCGCCTCTGCGGTCATGATGGTTTGCAGCCGCAGATGAGCTTGCGTCTCCGCGATCGCATGCAATTCGCGAGCCATGACTTCCGTGGCCTCCTTGAAGCCGATTTGCAGCACTAGGCACCCGAGTTCGCGTGCGGCGCTGTCGACCATATGCACCGCGGGACCCGGATCGGGAACGTCGGCGGACGCCGTTCTATTGGAGACCACGGCAAGCTCCCTGAGTTGGGAAGCCGCACGGCCAACATGCTCTTCCGCGACGGTCTGCAAATCCGAGCTAAGCCCTGCGAGCGTCGCGGTTTCCGCTTCGTCCGTGACGTTGTTCGCAGCCAGATCTTCGAGCAAATCACGCATCCGCTCCGCCAGCACGGCCAGGCGTTCCCGCATCAAGTCTTGTCGAACCGCCTCGAGTTGGCACGTCTGGATGAACACCACATCGGACGGGTCAAGGCGCCTGACGACCTCATACACGCTGCGCTCCTCACGATAGACGGCCCGAAGTCGCGAAAGCAGACGCCGCTTCTGCTTCGCGATGTGTTCGAGATAGTCCTCCCTGGACAGAAACGATACGCGCCGCGCCATCGAGCGTACACGATGCGGCCCATTCGGCCCCGGATACCGGTCAGTCAACTCAACGACGAACGAGACGGTGTCGCCGACAGCCAGCTCGGGCAGAACAGTCCGGTAATCCCAGTCGATCCGTTGCTCGCCGCCGTCGCTAAGCGCCTGTGCCGAGAGTGATTGTGCCGCAAAGGGGACCTTCTCTTCCTCGGTCTTGTTGACGCGATAGGCGACAACCGACTCGCCGATACCGTGGTCGTCTCGGCCGCGGAAGGCCAGATCGAGCTTGCGTCCCAGCGTCGCATAAAGGTTGTCCTTGGGCGATGTGATTTCGACATGGGGTGACTGGTCCGGTGCCACCTGCACGTAGTGGCTGGGCCCCGTGAAAGAGAAACCGTGCTCCTTATCCACCCAGGAGAAGCTGTATGCCCGCGACTGCGTGGCAACCTGCTGCATCGTCACCGCGCGCCCGTCCTGACTGACGTCGAGCGGCCGCGTTTCCCCTCCGGCAGGATTGAACTCCGCCTTGCTGAGGGCACGGTCAAGGGTGAGTTGCCACTTGATGCGGGTGCCTTCGGGCACGGTGACCGTCAGCGCTTCGACCGTTTCAGTGGGGCGGTCGGTATAGGGCGGGAATTCGAGGCTTACCTTGGCACGCTCGATGCGGGGAGAAGAGATCACCTCGACAGTGTGCCAAGGGCTCCGCGCGTCACCGGCAAGGATGCGATACTCGAATCCCCGGAAGGCGGATTCGACGGTGTACTGGCAAACGCCCTTGGTTATCTCCAGTGAGTGCATGCGAGGCCCGCCTGCATTGAGCCTGGCCGTGCCGGTCCGCAAGGCCAGCTTTGCCCGGCTTGGAATGACACCCGATACACGAGCCTCGATCCGGGCCTCATCTCCTTCCTTCACAATCATATCGCCACTCTTCAGGCCGAGTTGGGTACGCGTGGGATAACTGATTGCCGACCAGGGGGGGAAGATTCGGGCTACGCCGACGGCAAGAAAGGGACCGTTCACAACGGCAAAGACACCGACGATCAGGGCCAGGATGAGCACGCCCGCCAGAGGGCGGCGGAGCCCATGGTAACGAACGATCTCCTCCGGACGCAATGGCTCGACGGATTCCTCGGCTCTGCGGCAGGTCGCGTCGCGCAGTGATTCGGATGTTCCGGTACACAGCCCGGAGTTCTGGAACTGGACAGCGCTAACCAGCAGGCTCTCAAGGCCGCCGACATGCTCTTCAATCCGCAGCGCCGTATGCGTGGCGTTGAAAGCGCGGACTTGCCGCCACCCACAGCGCCAGGCCTTGTACGCCGCGGCGGCCAGCAACGTCACGAAGATCACGACGCGCCCCGATGTGGGCATATACGTCATCCAGTCAACTACCATTCCAGCAAGAAACAGCAGTACGGCCCACCGACAAAACGCCAGCATGCCGGCGGCGGCGTGCAGCATCTGCCCGCGGCGCCACACGGCTCTCACTCGCGAATCAAGGTTCTCTTGTTGCCGATTCTCCTTCATGGGAGGTCGTACCTCCTTCGCACAATCCATTCAAAACCCAGTAAGGCAACAAGCAAGAAGGCGACCAAGGCGTTGTCCCACAAGGGACGTTCCGTACGGACGGTGATGGTGTGTGGCTCGCGGTTGAGTAAAGACGACAGCTCTTGAAACTGCAGGATGCTAAGACACTTTCCGCCCGAAAGATCTGCGATCCTCCGCAGCCGTTCGATCTGCATATCCGTGTTGGCCATTTCCGGTTTGATGTCGGCCACCTGGAACTCGGTCGTATTGGAGAGCTCGCGGTCCGCAGAGTTTGCCTCCATCCGGTAGCGACCCGGGCGAGGCGGAGAGAAGTAACCTTCGTAAAGCCCGGGATTCGCCATGTCGGGCCGCAAGGTGACGCGCTGTGGTTCCGTGCCAGAGTCGCCCAGCATACTCACGGTGACATCAAACCCGGACTGCGTTATCGGTTCAAACATATCGTCCAGCACATGGGCGTAGAGCTGTGCCTGGTCGCCGATCGGGTAGGTGGCCCGGTCTGTTTCCAGGCGGATCCTCTTGTGCTCGCCCATCAGCCTTGACAGCGTCAGAAACTGGATGCACTGCGACCAGACTCGCCAATGATACTTGTCGCCCGTTTTGAAGCGAAGCAGCCACAGCCGGTCCGTTCCCATGAGCATGCATTTGCCGGTTCCGTATCGCTGCCAGGCCACGAGCGGGTAACGGTCGACACGGGAACCGGAGTCGGAGAGCTCGGCAAGCACCGTCGCGCCTGGCCTCGGAGCAAGGAGCGGTGGAACGCGGTCGAGCGGCGCAACGCGGCTCCATACACGGTCGTTCTTCTCCTGATCCGTCTCCAGCGTCATCACCAGACTGCTGCGGCCCTCGGCCGTCAACACGGGATACACGCTCTCATCCACCTCTTCCCATGAACCGTCGGGGTCGAACCGGACAGGAAGCATGCGCTCCACCGGCGTTCCGGCATAGCTGGTGGGCGCGAACCGCGAGCCGCACAGCATCAGCAACGATCCACCGCGATCCTTGACAAGTTCCTCCAGCCGCAAGAATGCCTCGGCAGTAAAGAAGGCGGCATCCACATCGCCGAGGATAACCAGGTCATACTCAAAAGCGTCTTCACGGCTCTCGGGAAAGCGGGCGATGTACTCGGACGAACTTTGCGCCAACTCGGGCCGGGCACGGGTCGCGATAAAGGTGGCGTTGATGCGTGGATCCCGCTTCAACATCGCGCGAAGGTAACGGTACTCCCAGCGAGCACTGCCTTCCATGCAGAGGACGTTGATCCTTTCGTTCACGACCCGGACGCTGCGCTGGACCCGGTTATTCTCCGCCGTAACCTCGTCGGCAAAGGGCTCGATGGCAATTTCGACTTGAGCCACGCCCTTTTCATGCACGTCGACATTGAAGAAGATGTCCTCGAACTGCAGGCCGCCCTCGAGAGAGATGCTTCGCCGGGCCACGCCTCTGCCATTGAGGAGCACCGTTAAGTCGGCCGTCCGCCGCTCATAGCCCTTGGATCGGATCTGGACGCGAACAGGAACCTTGTCGCCGGAGAAAGCGACTTCCTGCATGATGATATTGCGAATGGAGATGTCGTCGGGATCGGCAATACCCATCGGCACGGTATAGACAGCAGTGCCGTGAGTGCCCAGGTCATGGACCGCGCTTTCGGCCCGACGCGAAGAGGTGTCAAGTCCATCGGACAGCAGCACAATACCGGCCAGGGGCACCCCGCGGTCGACGTTGGCCACCGCCTCGAGCGACTCCGCTATGGAGGTTCCCGACTCGACGGCCTTCAACCCAGCCAGAGAATTCCCAGCCAGAGAATTCCCAGCCAGAGAATTCCCAGCGCCGGTCTGGCCGTCACTGAGCCTGTGAAGCGTCTTGCCGAACGCATAGTAACTGACGTCAAGATCGTCGCCGATCGACTCGAACATCGTGCGTGCCGATTTGGACAGCAGGCTCCTGGCCAGGTCGAGCCGCGAAGCGCCGGCAATAGCCTGACGCTGCTTCGCATCGAGCGCCATGGAGGCCCTGTTCACGTCGCCCCCGTTCATATTGCCTCTGTTCATATCGCGCATCGCCGAAACCGGAAGGATCCCCAGCGCGGCGGCCGCCTCGACAATATCCTCAGGCCGCTTGCGCTGGTCCTTTACGGACATGCTCTGGGATACGTCGATCAGTACCGATAAGCGGGGTTTAAGCGTGCGGGTCTGCCTGACGACCGCTGTCGGCTCAAACAGGGCGGCAACGATCAGGCACAGAACGACCAACCTGCTGGCGGCGAGCACGATGCGAATCCACGTCGGCAGCCCTCGAGGACGGAGGTAGAGGTATACCGTCAGGGCAATGACGGCGGCAAATGCCCCAAGCATGGCGGCCACCGGTATCGGACGCGCCCACATGAGCTGTTCGATCTGAAAGTTATCCAAAAGCCGGCTGATCATCTAAACGTCCTCCGTGTGCGTCGATGCAGGCGCGGGTTCGTTTGCGGGAGACGGGTTCTTGAGCAGGCGATCCGCAAAGAGGCTCTCGACGACAAGGAGCATCAGGCTTGCAAGCATGAAGAAGGGCCAGAACGACCGTCCCGTGCGCGTCTGATCGATGGCGTCAAGCAGATCCTTTTCCGAATGCGCCACCGCAATACCCGTTCCCTCAAAGCAGCTCATCGTCTCGGACGCAGACAGACATAGGACATTCGACTCGCTGGTATCGAGATTGACCGCAACGGGCATGCCCGGTGCCTGCACACTCACCCGGGCCAGGTAAAAACCGGCTTCACGGGCGTGCTCCAACAGGGCCACGTACTGGTTGCGATGTTCGCGGACGGGGACGGTGATCGCCGCGCCCGATGGCGTATCGAACACGGCATCGTTGACATCCGGCTGATCCACATAAGACAACGATAGGGAATTGCCAACTATCCTCGGCTTCTCGAACTCACGAGCGGTCAGATAGGTCACCATCTGTTGCAGTAGCATGGGGAAAACAGGCGTAATGGCCATGTTGTTCCATGTAGGAGCCGCAGAGGTGGTGAACATGAATATGTGCCCGCGCCCGATGGAGTGCTCGATGAGTACGGGAGAAGCACTGCCTGCAAGTGACAGCACCGTGAAACTGGACGCAACGGGCTCTACCTGCAATAGCTTCAGAAAACGCGTTTCACTGAGCAGATCCTCCGGCAACGAGAGCAGAGGACGGCACACGGAATGATCGGGCATCATTGGATCCAGCGCTGCTCCCACGCCCATCGCATCGCTCGTCTTGACGGTTTGCTCGATCAAGGCAGGCAACAGCGGCGTTCCCTCAAGCGCCGACCGCTGGTTCCATGCCGCGGCTTTCATGTTATCGCCGGCAAACCAGATCAGGCCATTGCCTGCTCGAACATACTTCTCGAACCGGCGCGCCTGATCGGGCGTGATGTCGGGGACATCCGCAAGAATTACGACATCAAAGCTGTTCAGGTCTTGAGCAGGCAGCGCGATCCATGGCACCGACTGCACGGTAAAATCCTCATCGCCCGCACCGTTGCCGCGTGCGCGCAAAGCGGCAGCGATGAATCCGCCAGGGTTGGCCGCGCTGGGCGACGATCCCTCAACGCATAAAACCGATACCCGGTCCCGGATAATGGCCACGGCACGGCGAGAGTTGTCCACCGGCAACGCGTCGGTAGCAAGCTTGGCGGTGATACGCGCGGGTCCGGGATTTTGGAAAGGGACAAACAGAGAGACCGTCTCCGAGGAGCCCGCCGCAATCGAGGGAATGGTCTTGGTGTCCACGTTGATGTTGTTGACCAGGCACTCGACCCTGACATTCGCCACGGACCCCACTCCGCAGTTACGCACGGTTGCACGATACCGCGCAATCGTGCCCTTGCGAAGCACACCGGACACAAGATCCAGACTCGTTATCGCCAGATTATCAGGGCCGCCCTGCACCGGAACAATACATGTGCCGGCGATCCGGCCAACATCTTCCAATGCGTCGCGCAGCCATGCCGAGCGATTCTTCCAGTCCTGCTCCTGCATGTCGGTGACGATATAGATTTCCTTCTGCGGTGCCTCCATGTCCTCGACCAACTCCCTCAGCCGCCGCGGGACACTGTCGAGGTCCAAGGTTTCGGGTGTGGCCTGCTGAGCGTGAAGGATCGCCTCGAAGCGTTCGGGATCGAACGCCATATTCCGCACGACAACCCTGTGCTCGTCGCCAAGAAGGATCAGGGACACCGGATCGCCGGGGTGGATACCCTGGGCGATCGTATCGATCTTCTGAATCGCTCGATCAAATCGCGTGGAGGAGCCGTCGCTGTGTTGCATGCTGTACGACACATCCAGTGCAATGATGACGCCTGCACGGCGTTCGCCCAGTCGCGAGGCCATGCCCTCCGCTATCTTCATCACGGGCTTCGAGATCGCCAATGTCAGCAGCAGGACCGCAAGACAGCGAATTATAAGCAGCAGGATATCCCGCAGACGCAGTTGCCTCGAACGAACACGGACGCTCCTGTTGAGGAACTGCATTGCTGCCCAGTCGGTGCGTTGGACCTTATAGCGATTCAACAGGTGGGCAAGAATAGGCAGAGCAATTCCGAGTGCCGCGAACAAAAGCCATGGATTCATGAATGTCAAAGGCGAGCTCCGGCAGAGGGCCCGTTAAGCGTTGATGCGCGTTCGGCAAAGAACTCGCTCAGCACTGCGTCCAACGGGCGTGATGTGTCGACGGTCGTGTAGTCGACATGACTTCCCACGCATCCGGCGCGAAGGGCGTTGAGATATTCATTGAAGCTGGCCAGGTAGTCCTCGCGAATCCTCTCCGGCTGCGTCGTCAGCGGCAGTTCCCCTTCGAGCCCCTCGAATCGCCATGTACCCTTGAAGGGAAAGTCTATTTCGTAGGGATCCAGCGTGTGCAGAACGACCACGTTATGGCCGTCGAACCGGAGATGGTCGAGCCCGGCCAGGATATCGTCCACCTCGGCAAAAAGATCCGAGATCAGGATCACAAACGAGCGCCGCTTCATCAGCAGCGCGATGTCGTGTAGCTGTTGTGCAATGCTGGTTTTCGGCATCGGCTTGATGTCGCGCAGAAGCCTGTCGATCTGGAGAATGATTCCCTTGGCAGAGCGAGGCGGCAGATAGGCGCGTACGCCGGAGTCAAAAATGGAAAGTCCCACCGAATCACGCTGCTTCAACACGAGGTGGGCCAGAGAGGCGGCAAGGAATTTGGCGTACTCCAGCTTGCTGACCTTCCCCGATCCGTAAGTCATCGACGCACTGGCATCAATCAGAAGGTGGCAGTCGAAATTCGTCTCGGCTTCGTAGAGCTTCGTATAGTAACGGTCAGTGCGGCCGTAGACACGCCAATCGATGTCGCGGATCGGATCGCCCGGCGCATATTGCCGGTGATGCGAGAACTCCGTGCTGAAGCCGCGCAGCGAACTGCGATGGCTCCCTACCCGCAGCCCTTCAACCGCTTCACGCGCGACCAGTTCCAGGTCACCCAGCTTCTGCAGTACCTCGGGGTCGAGGTAATAGGTTTGTGGCAAGTGCTCGGACATTCTTCAGGGCTCCGTTGCGATCAACCAGCCTTCTCCTTGTACAGCTTTTCGTCGGCCGGAATTTCGTCGAGCAGCTTGGTAATCAGCGTGTCCGCCGTCATTCCTTCCGACCGGGCTGCGAAGTTCGGGATGATCCGATGTCGAAGGATCGGTAGACACAAAGTCTGGATGTCTTCGACCGCCACATGGCACCGGCCTCGCAAAGCGGCCCGTGCCTTGCCGGCAAGGATCAAGTTCAGCGACGCTCGCGGCCCGGCACCCCAGGCCATGAACTTCTTGACGAACTCCGGTGCGTTCGGCTCGTCGGGCCGTGTTGCCCGAACGATCGCCGCGGCATATTCGAAGATGTGGTCGGCAACCGGAATGCGCCGGACGATGTGCTGGAATTCGATAATGGAGGCACCGTTGACGACCTCGTTCAACTCGGGTTCGTCGTCGCTGGTCACACTGCGCATAATGTCAAGCTCCTCAGAATGGCTGGGATACTTGACCATGATATTGAAGAGGAAGCGGTCGAGCTGGGCCTCGGGCAGCGGGTACGTGCCCTCCTGTTCGATCGGGTTCTGCGTCGCCAGAACGAAGAACGGCCGGTCGAGTTCATAGTCGACGCCGCCGGACGAGATTCGCTTCTCCTGCATCGCCTCTAACAGCGCGGCCTGCGTCTTCGGCGGCGTTCGGTTGATCTCGTCGGCCAATAGCAGGTTGGTGAACACGGGCCCTTCAAGAAACTTGAACTGCCGCCGGTGCGTTTCCGGATCCTCCTGAAGCAACTCGGTGCCGGTAATATCCGACGGCATCAAGTCCGGAGTGAACTGAATCCGCTTAAACGATAGAGAAAGCGTCTCGGCAAGCGAACTGACCAGAAGCGTCTTCGCGAGCCCGGGCACGCCCACCAGAAGCGCGTGGCCTTGAGCGAAAATCGCGATCATCATCTCATCGATGACCTCGTCCATGCCAACGATCACCTTGCGCAGCTCCCTGACAATGTCGTCTCTCGCCTCGCCGATCTTCCGCACGGCCAGCTTGTCGTCCGGTGTATTACTCATTCTTGGGCTCCTAGGAACAAATCCTTAGATAGACATTCGGGTGCGGACTATTGCTTCTTCATTGTCTCGGAGCGTCTTGGCCACAGATCATTGCAGTGCATACACGACCCGGAGCATCAGCAACGCGGGCAGTTTTGCGTTTTTGCAGGCAGGCTTGGCGGAAGAGTTTTCTGGTGGAAGATCATAGAGCGTCTCTAGCGGGCGGGAATCCGTGCTATCAGGTCGGCGGAAGGCCCGCCAGCCTCTCAAACACGAACTGTAGATTGGTAGGACGGTTCACCAGCAGTGGTTCCGATCGTATCACGCCGGGTTGTCGTTGTCAAGCATCGCTTCGCTCGTACCGTTTCAACCCCACTGCACTTACTAATGCAACATGCCCCCTCCAACGGACGTGTAGCACCGGACCTCAAACTCATGCCCACAGAGTCAAGGTATCGTGCCGATCGTTTCATACGGCGCAAATCCAAATCAATCTGAAGTTCAACCTGCCAAGCGACATGAGTTACACCCTCCATGGGCATTCGAAACCACTCCTCGGGATTCAGACCGTCCAGTACTGCATGGACAACGAAACGTCCGGCGAAGAGGCTCGGGGCGTCTATTGGGCAGAGACCATCCGTCGGCGTTTCACAGAATAACCAAAAGATGGGACAAGTCCATCGGGATAACTTCCAGTGGGTCCCGGTCCACGTGTCTCGTGCAAAGATCTTTGGATCCAGCAGGTACGAGTCCTCTCCGGCGTCCTGGTCCAGCGACTCTTTGCCGCCCAATCGGGTGGTGGCATCGGCCAACCGGCACGCTACAATGTCCCCCATGAGAATCCTCTTCCTCCACGGCCGGCAGTCATAGCGCGTAGCCGGAAACAGTGACAAGACGCACAACGAACATTGAGGTGCCCAATTGGCCGACATGCAACCCAGTGACCGATATCTTGCGATTAAAGTCTTGATGATGCCCCGAGATACGAATCCTTACGGGACGATCTTCGGCGGTGTACTTCTAAGCTATATCGACCAAGCAGGTGCGGTCGGAGCGCATCATGAGATGCGGTGTGCCGGATGGCCTGATCGGCCGACTGTCTCGGTGGCCATGAACGGCGTCGAGTTTCACCTTCCCGTGTTCGTAGGAGACATTGTGAGTTTCTGGACGAAGCTGGTGAAAGTGGGACGGACGTCGATCACAATGCACGTTGTTGTCGAAGCCGACCGGCGTGGAGAAATCGTACAACTTACCGAGGCAGAAGTCACTTACGTGGCGGTAGATTCAACTGGTGACGAGAGGCGTCCAGTGCCGATCCGGGGTGATTCCACGCGATAGCCTTGCCCAACTCTGCCCTGGATCGTTGGCAACAACCCCGTGTCAAAATGGAAGTTGCCAGAAGCGAAGCCGTGAAGGGCGGCTTGCCGGTGAGGTTATTGGCCTTCGCCAGTGCGCTGGTCGCCGAAACTGCTGCCGGACGTTGGTTTCTCGCCGAAACAGCCGCCGAACCTCCCTCGCCGGCAACACAGCCCGACGCAAACCATCAGGCAGACGAGTGCCCCGATCCCGACGCCGACGCCTGGCAGAATCCAGGATCGATCTGCTACTCCGGAAGTCTTCGCCGCGGTTGCCCTGGCCCCCGGTCCGAGTGCAGCACTAGCCGAATCGCCCGTTCCCTGCGGGTACGCGTTGGGCCACGCTGCCGAAGCCGGGCCATCTGGCCGGGCGTCGTATGGTACGAAATTCGAATCCGTGTAGTAGGGGAATAGCCACAGGTCGTCCGACCACTCGCGGACCTCTTCCGGTTTCAAGCCCCGGGCATAGATGTTCGTCAGGTAATACTGTTGGCCGGGATGCAACCTCTGAAACAGTTTGGTGACCGTCGGGATCCGGCTTGCGTAGCCCGCCAAGAAGACGTCATCTTCCGGCGAAGAGTATTTCTTGCCCGCGTTCGGCTCGCACTGCGACGTGTCCCAATCGCGGTATCGTAGCTGAAAACCGCGATGGGTGTAGCCGAACTTCGACAGCTTGTCGTTGACCCATTTCCCGTAGAATACGTGCAGGTTCACGTCGAAAGGCTTCTCTTGGAGTCCGGTCATTCTCATCGGAAAGAACATTCCGTCGCGGCCCCCCGTCTTGAATGAGAATCGTAACGGGTGTAGATCGACCGGAGCATCCTTCTGCAATTGGACATCGCTGACCTTCATGCACGCGAACACGTACTTCTTCTCGCGATAGAAGGCTAGTACCTCATCGGCGCCGTTGGCGACGAGCGTCTGATATCCCTCCTCGGCGAGCCATTCGTTGAGCGCGCCGGCCACATTCTCGCGGACCATTGCCACGTCATAGCTGCCGACGATCTTCCGCGAGAGGACATCAACGTTCGGCGCGTTCTGTGCCGACTCCGTATCCGAGCCCGCGCCGGCATTCTTCGGTTTGGTGTATCGGCTGACCCGCCGAGCTTCGACGTAGTTGAACAGTTCCTCGAACAGCTTCGGGTCTTCCTTCTTCGCGGTCGGCTCGTTGGGAAAGGGAACAATCCACGCGAAATTCTCTGCCTCACCCTCGACGCGAATCTTCAGGATCAGGTCCTCGCGTGCCTCACCGGCGGTCTGCGACGGCTGGAAGATCAGAATCGCCTCCTGGGCACGCTCCTCGAGCGATCCTTGGTAGTCGGCCGGCGCGACGATCTTGCCGTCCGCCAGGACGAGCATGGGCAGATAGGCCGCCGCGGCAATCGCCAGCACTACCGGTAGGGCCACGGTTGAATATCCGCGTTGTGATCTTGTCTTGCTTGGTGTCATGGGGAATCTCCCGTCATGCGACATTTTCCGTTCAGGCCGAGCCAGGAGCCGATCCGGGCTCGCAACGGTGATCATTGTAACTTCGTGCCCCACACACGTCTAGCGCGAAAGGACTCTCGTGACGTGTTCTTGCCTACGCAAACAGCCAGAATCAGTTCGTGTCCCCGTCCCAACCGTACGCGGGTCAAAGAAGCGACGACAGATGCCCACCGACAAACAATCGAGGCAACGCAAGATGACTTGAGCCCCATTTGTGAAATGAGGTGTGGCTGCGCAAGCCTCGCAGATTCAGGGTAGTTTGCGGGTTGTGTGGGCCCTCCGGATCCCACGCAAGCATTTCATCGAAGAACTGCGGTCGGAGTGGAGATACTTGACGTCCCACCCGATGCATCGGGTATGCTCTGGCGGTGCGCCATTTGCGTTCGGCGTCAGCCTCTCCACAACCTTCCATCGCGATGGGAATAGGCAAGGATGACAAAGATGACCACCGGCTTGGCACGCCGACATCTCCTTGTACTGGTATTGATCCTGAGTGTATGGACCGGAGGATGTGCGCAGCGGCGGCGGGCTTGTTCGCCTCCTGAGCTTCTCAACCCGGGAGAGTACGTCGATATGAATGCCGCCTCGGATAGCTCGGGGCCAACAGAGCGCAAAGTCTTTGATTTGCTGACAGCTCCGTTGAGAGAAGATGAATCCAATGGCCAGGAGGAGGTCGACGGCCCGAAGTGCAATGCACTGGCCCTTTCTGGCGGTGGGAGCAACGGTGCTTTCTCCGCGGGCGTGCTTAACGGTTGGACAGCAAGCGGAACTCGCCCCTCCTTCGATATTGTTACAGGGATCAGTACGGGCGCCATCGTTGCCACGTTCGCGTTTCTCGGCCCAGCCTACGACGGCCACCTTCGCCGGTTCTATACGGAAGTCTCATCAGACGACATTTACGAACGCCGGCCGAAATTGGCCATCTTGTGGTCTGATTCCGCTGCCTCCGCTGCACCTCTGGAGCGCCTGATCAACTCGCAGTTGGACACGCAAGTGCTTGAGGCTGTGGCCGATGCGCACGCCCAGGGTAGACGACTCTACATCGGGACCACCAACTTGGATACCGGTCGGCTCGTCATCTGGGACATGGGCGCAATTGCCTCCACCGGTCGGGCCAACTCGCTGAAACTCTTCCGCAAGATTGTCCTTGCCTCGACCTCGGTCCCCGGATTCTTCCCTCCAGTGCCAATCGAAGTGACGGTCAACGGACGAACGTACACCGAACTTCACGTCGATGGCGGAGCCACCAGCGAGGTCTTCCTTCGAGCCTCGATGCTCAACTTGGATTCGGACGAGTCGCGCCCGGCCAAACGGGTGTTGGCCGGCTCACACGTCTATATCATTGTCGCGGGCAAACCGTACCCCGACCCAAAATGCGCTGAGCCGCGAATGATCGGTATCGCAATGAGCTCGCTCTCGGCGCTTACCTCTGCTCATACACGAAACGATCTGGTGCGAATCTACACCCTATCGCTGTTGACTGGCATGGGCTTCCATGTGGCAGCAATACCGCAAGATTTCCCGATGCAAGGAGACAGCATGTCCTTTGAACGTCGAGAAATGGGACGATTGTACAAGGAAGGATATCGACTGGCCTACTCGGGTGAAGCATGGCGGGATGTTCCTCCAGTGGTGGAGCCGTCAGAGCAAAGCGTGCCGCGTGCAGGAACTGACTTTCTCACCGCGCAACCCGTCGTCTCAGGCTCCGTTCGTGGAGGCACGCGTCTGCCATAGATTGCCTACAGCCGAGTAACCAACGCTCGCGAATGAGCTAGAACGTCAGGTGGCTCCCTTCAGGCGACCTATGCCCTCGAACAGTCGATGCCAGCCGTAAATAAGGTGCAAGAAACGGTGCAAGAAACGGCAAGAAACGGGGACAGGGAAAGCGCCGGGATAAACCGGCTTGGGATTGGGAATGAAAGAGTCCTACAGGGAAGACTTAGCCAGTCGCTCTGGCCTCGAACCGTACGCTGGCGATGGTAACATCGCGGGTGT
>SDBT01011777.1_pt1 | contig 14052 bp, 12 predicted proteins | sample 2277101 | NCBI WGS metagenome assembly SDBT01 (sample SAMN10404973, study PRJNA504765) | marine sediment metagenome | isolation source: marine sediment core GS10_PC15, 103 cmbsf | place: Arctic Ocean: Southern Knipovich Ridge | collected 2010 | reverse complement strand
TTCAAAGCCCGCTCCTTCCAGCATCATTCCTACCAGATTCTTGCCAATATCATGCAAATCGCCTTTTACTGTGCCTATAACTACCGTCCCTACACCCTTGATATTTTTCTCTGCCAGAATTGGTCTTAGGATCTCCATCCCGCTCCTCATAGCCCGAGCAGCAATGAGAACTTCAGGAACATAGAATTCATTGGCTTTGAATTTTGCTCCTACTACATTCATCCCCGCTACCAATCCCTCATTAAGAACCTTTTCTACATCTATACCCTCGTCCAGAGCCTTTTGGACCAATTCTTTCACTTCAGGAGCCTTCCCTTTGATGAGATCGTCAGCAATTTGTTTTAGATCCACTGCCATCTTTTCCCTCTCCTTAATTTTGGATAGTATTGTCAAAAGTTTTTTAGTGATTTTGTTCTAAACTGTTTATTATCAAGTATTTTGGTGAAAGCAATTTGCCTCCCCCTATTTGGTGCAGTAGGATTTGGGAATCCATCCAAAAAAAGGAGACAAGATGAGTGAAAAAGACTGCTCGTTTTGTCATCTGGACCTACTCTAAGTTTACTCGTGAAGAAATAGAAGAAATTACTCAGGGTCTTCTAGATGTTTTAGCTAACCGCAATTCTGAGGTTAAACCTAAAGATGATTTCAAAGAAAAGCCTCGCTATTTCCTCAAAGTCACGTAAAATTCCAGAGTTAAGGCCAGACTTTTTTCCATAGTTAAATCCTTGAAAAGATTAGTTTCTTCTCGCCCCCTTTCTTAAGATTCCTGGTTCTATAACTAGGCCCTTTAATCGAAATAATTGTTGAATAATGGACAACTCTATCTACAATAGCACCGGCCAATATGCCATCAGTAAAAATATCTATCCATTGTTCAAAGGTTTTGTTGGTGGTGATTATTAAAGAGCCTTTTTCATAGCGCTTGGAGATTATCTCGAAAAAGTCATCTGCGCCGTAGCCTGGCAGCTTCTTAAAGCCCAGTTCATCTAAGACTAATAGGTCCGGAGCTAGATAGAAGCTAACTTTCTGATAATAACTATTGTCTGCTTTAGAGATATTTAGGTTTTTTAGCATTTCAGAAACCGAAGTAAATAAAACCTTATAGCCTTTCATTAGAGCCTTAATAGCAATGAAGATAGCTAGATGAGTTTTGCCTGTTCCCGGATTGCCAATAAAGACTACGTTCTTCTTCTCTTTGATAAAACTAGCGGTAAGACAGTCATTGATCACTCGCTTGTTAATTGAAGGCTGAAAAGAAAAGTCAAAATCTTCAATTTTTTTATGAGCTGGGAGTTTAGCTTTGCTATATCTTTTCTTGTAGCTATTACTCTTGCGATTATTTGCTTCGTCTTCCAGTAAAAGCTCCAGGAACTGGGTATATGATAAATCCTTCTCTCTGGCAAAAGAGACTCTTTCTTCTATGGAGTTATATATCCCTGACAATTTAAGATCTCTTGGTACATAAGTATTAGAAAAGAGTTTATTTCAAACACTATGTTAAAATTCCCTATAATAATGGGCTCTTATGAAAACTACAATTGATTGGGGATTTCCGTTAAAGATCACCCACGCCTTATCCTAGAGGCACCAAGGGGAACAGAAAAATACGAGAAACTCTTTTGTCTTTATCTTGCCCAAAAATGAGTAAACTCATCCTGCAAAGATAAGAATAATGGAATTCTAGCACATCCAGGAACTAGAAAGAAAACAAAGGTATCTGTTCTCTCCCAGATTGCAGAAATAGCCTGTCTTTTAGAAAGGACATATAAAGAGATCTTCCTTCCCTCGTCTATTCTGGGCTAGCTAAAAAACGTTAGATTATTTTCGCTCTATATTTAGGATATAGGGTACCTGCCGTATTCCTGGACAGCCTCATACATTGCCACAATATTCTCTGGTGATGTGTCTGGTTCAATATTGTGAGAAGGACCTAAAATATAGCCACCACCAGGAGCATATATTCTTATCGTATTCCTAACCCCTTCTTTGACTTCTTCTGGTGTTCCACGGGGAAGTAATCTTTGTATATCTATGCCTCCACAGAAGGTAAGGTATTTACCAAATTCTTTTTTCAGGCGCCAAGGTTCCATATTCTTTGCTAGAGGTTGTACCGGATTCAAAATATCTATTCCCATTTCTATAAAGTCAGGTATGATCTCATATACTGAACCACAGCTATGTCTGTAGATTTTTGCATCTGTGTATTTACGTATTCTTTCGATCATTTGTTTCTCGTAAGGTTTTATAAATTTTAGATAGGCTTTAGGAGAACAAAGAAGTCCTTGTTGATTGCCCATGTCATCATAGGTACAGACTATGTCTACATAATCACCAATAGCTTCCAGCATTTTGTCGTGTATGGTCAAACCTATCTCCAATAGCTTATCAGAAAGAGCAAAGTGAAATTCAGGATTCAGTTTCATGTCCATAAACCACTTATCATATCCCACAAGCATAGGATGCGTTATAGAAGGGAAACAAAGAAAGCCATCGTAGACTATGGCATAATCGGTATTTTCTCTGAGATTCTTGGCTTCTTCTCTTTTCCCTTCAGCGAGTTTATTAAAGTCTTCATTAGTGGGCCAATAAGGATACTCCTTTATATCCTTCTTGCTGGTCGCCTTCCGAAGAGGAAATTCAAAAACATCATCATAGTAACCCATCTTTTTTATCCTCATTCCGCAGAGCACACCCATAGCAGTTTTTGTTCCATCCTTTTCTATGCGTACATCTGGGGAATTTGTAGCTATCATGCGAAAATCAGAATTAAACCTTTCCTTTATCCTCTCATCTACGTTACCTACAATGTTAAAGGCAAATCCTGTATCTGGTTCCTCATAATCCTTAATACCTAAGTATTTACACAATTTTGTATAGTTCTTGCCATCTGGAGGGCATTCCAACATCCCCGTAGCAAAAGTACCAGCAAACGTAATAGGTACCCTGTCAGGTTCCCTGTGTTCAATAGCTGTCAAAACTCTATCCCTGGAAGTCCATTCCTTCATTTTCCATCCTCCCTTTCGTCAGATATTGGTAAATCATACTCTTCAAGAATCAGCTCAGGCTCGATATAAATACGGTCCTACCCCCTGCATCTCACACATCTACCACCAATTCAAAACTTGCTTCCTTTCTCCACTGAGGCCGCGTAAGATAGTTCAACACACATCGTTCCACCGGGATGGCAGTCCCAGGAACTACTTATATTCACCTGGCATAAAGGCCCTTACCAGTGTTTGCTGAAGTATGAAGACAAGTGCAAATATCGGCAGGGCAGAGATGACTATTGTCGCACACATGGGACCCCATAGTATACCTCTGTGTTGAGTTACAAAAAAAGTCACAGCCACCGGCAACGTTCGAGCATTATTTCTGGTAAGCACTATCGCGAATAGAAACTCACTCCACGTTATTAGGAAACAAAAAAGCATCGTCGCAACTAGTCCCCCCATTGAGAGAGGCAAAGTGATCCTTGTCCACATTTGCCGATAATTACATCCGCCAACCATAGCTGCTTCTTCCAAAACTACAGGGATTCTGTCAAAAGTGCCTTTCATTATCCAGACTACGAAGGGCAAATTGAATAGAACGTAGGGCATGATTAGTCCTGGATATGTGTCAATTAGACCGACTGCGTTGATTATGAAGAAGAAAGGAATAATCACACTTATTGGCGGTAACATTCTTAAGGATAGAAAGGTCAAAAGAAGATTATTATAGGCTTTAGATTTCAAACGAGAGAGGGCATATGCAGCAGGCATACCGATCATAAGGGCAATTAAGACCGAGCTGCTGACAATAATTAGGCTGTTGAAAATTGATGATTTGATTGGTGGTAGTTTTTCCGGTGCTGCGTGGTCCATAAAGCTACTCACCCCTCCCTTGCTCTCACCTGTTTCTTCTTCGGTGCCTATGTCCAATACAGAAAGATAATGTGAAATGGTGGGACGTGATGGAAGAATATTTACTTTGGTGACGTAATAGTCCCTTGGTCTTTTGAAAGAAGTTGAAATCGTCCATATTATTGGCACAAGAAAGAAAAAAACAGCTATCCCAATCGCCATATAAGTAAGTAAGGCGTAAAAGTACTTTTTCATTGGTTTCTTATTCCCCCAGTGGCAGATCACACATTTTTCTTCGTCTTCATTAACCACATATAGACCATAGCTATTCCCATTCCTAAAACCAGAATTAGAAATCCGAGAGTTGCACCATAACCCAAGTTAAAGGACTGAAATCCCTGCAAGTATGCATAATAGCTCAGCGTAGTAGTCGCATATCCTGGCCCCCCACCTGTAATAGCATAAACGTAGTCAAAGAGCTGGAAACAATCTATTGTTCTTATCAGAATTGTGAATGTAATTGCCCATTTCAATTGAGGTAGAGTTAAGAATATGAACATTTGGCCAGAAGACGCTCCGTCTATTGCTGCGGCTTCGTAATATTCGGAAGGAATATTCTTCAATCCCGAAAATATTAATAAAACAACCAAAGGAGTCCATTGCCAAATATCCACTCCTATCAAGCTTAACAATGCCCACCTGGCAGAACCCAGCAAGTCCACTCTGGTGAAACCTAACGCGGCCAGAAGATTGTTAACCAATCCCCATTGGGGATTCAAAAGCATCTTCCACATAATCCCGTTCGCCACGCGAGGAATCATTACAGGTAACAATATTATACTAAGCAGCAGGGGCCAGACCTTTCTTACCACTTTTCTATTGAACAGGAGAGCTAAGCCCAAGCCCAGGATAAACTCCACAATTACCGCTATTCCCGTTATAAGAAACGTATTTCTTAGTGATATATAGAATACGGAATCACGAAACAGAGCACGTACATAATTTCCGATACCAACGAAAGGCATCTCCCATATTCTCAAACCAGCAGCAGGAACGTACCTTCGAAACGAGATCGCTAACGCAAATACAAATGGGAAAACTACCATTAAGACCAAAAAGGCAATACTAGGAAATAGCAGCACGTTCAGCTTTATCTTCTTCACAACCTCACCATTTGAGTTTCTCTAACGTAGACACCCATCTCTCAAAGAAGCTAAAAGTAATCGGCAAAGCCTCGTGGAGGACTTACCTCTCTGTGGCTGCTGTGCTTTGGCATTCTTGAGTGCAGAATTGCCCTCCGATCCGCTCCAAATATCGGCTAGTACGTTACTATCTAGTGACCTGTCAAGACGCCTATGCCTCTTCTTTGCCAAAGCACAGCTTGCGCTTTCCACCCTTCCGGCTCATTTAGCTGAATTCGATAATCGGTGTCCTATTTGGTCTTGAGAGACAGTCTCTAAAACTATCTCTGTGCTATCTCGCGCCATGCATTTAGTACCCTTTGATACGCCTTCTCTGGAGTAATCGTGCCACTCCAAACAGCAGACAATTCGGCCGCTAACGTCTGATAATATTCATTGCTGTTAGGGACCGAAATATCAGAACGACCTATCCTCAACGATTCTTCTATCACTGGGACCATATCTCCATACAAGTCTATCACAATAGGATCATTGAGAGCTGAATACCTATTCGGTTCAACTCCTGAGCCTGCCAGAGCACCCTCGATTTGGTATTTGGTGCTTGAGACCAGCATTGCCAGTTGAAAAGCTTCTTCTGGATGTTTCGCATTTTTCGGTATGAAAAGATTCTTACCGTAGCAGAGGCCCGGAGTGCGAAATACGCTCCCATCCAATTGTCTGACCCCTGGCATTTGCGCATAGCCTATTAGGTGCCACATAGGCGTCTGTTCAGGAACTCTCAAAGCATTCGTGGCCCACATGAAAGTCATGGCTGTTTGTCCCGTTCCGATACTTTTCCATGCATCTGTCCACTCATGAGTTGTAACCCCTTTGGGCGCATGCTCTATTAACTTCAGCCATACCTCGCAAGCTTTAACGAACGGTTCCTCCGCCAGTACAACTCGACCTTCCTCATCAAAGAATTCCCCCCCGTACGGAACATAAATGTTAGTTGCCCAGTAACTCGCCATATACCAAACACGTTTTGATAGCAAGTCGATTCCAGTATCTACCTCGGGTCTCTCATCAAAGAATTCTGCCATATCCATTACTTGCTCCCAGGTTTCTGGAGGCTGGAGTTCGTAGCCGTACTTACTCTGAAACGCTTCCTTGATAAGAGGTTCATTGAAGAGATCTTTTCTATAGTACAAGATCAATATATCATTATCGTATGGAACACTGTACCAATCACCATCCCACATGTTGAGCGAGCGAATACCCTCAGTGTAGTCGCTAGTATCAACTTCGTATTTTTCGAACAATTCGTTAAGGTTTCGGATGAACCCACTACCAATTAGGTCTCCCCTCCATAGAGGCACTGACTCTATTAGGTCATATTTCCCCGCCCCTGTAACAAGCTCAGTCATGATCTTTCCGTAGAATTCAGCGGGTAGCAGGTCTATCTCAACCTTGAATCCGGTTTGCGCCTCGAATTCAGGAATTGCCAACTTAAATGGTATGGCATCACCGTAGGGACCTACCAAAATGTTTATCACTTTCTCTTGTGCGAACGTCGGTAGAACTGATGTCCCTATAATCCCTACTATCGACATGATAAAAACCAATGACACAATCAAACTTTTCTTACGGGTTTTCCACATTTCTTTCCTCCTTAGACTTGGTTCAATTTTTTATGAAAAGCTCCCACCCGGGAAATTGATCTCTCGACACCTCTGTTTTTGGAAAGTCTTCCTTTGTTCCCCGGGTAACGGTCTACCTGTTTCTCACTTCCCCTATAATTGGATTTAGTTAAGGGTCTGCGTCTTTAAAGTAGCTACCATCACCTCCTTTAAAATAGATTTCCTCTTCTTAATAAATCTCCATTCACCACCTCTTTTGTTTACCCTCATTCCAGCCAAGGTTGATCTTTTTCCACCTAAATCACCATTACCGTTCTGCTTTCCGGAGTTTTTCCTGGAGAGATTTTGTCAGTAGAGGAATAATTTCAAATAAATCACCCACAATGCCCATATCAGCTATTTTCATAATAGGCGCGTTTCTATCCTTATTGATGGCAATTATTCTCTCGGAAGTCCGCATGCCTATTAGATGCTGAATGGCACCCGAGATGCCACAAGCAATGTAGAGCTTAGGAGAAACTGTTTTACCCGTCTGTCCAATTTGCTGTTGATGTGGTCTCCATTTCTCATCTACAGCTGTCCTAGAAGCACCCACTGTACCTCCCAGGAGTCGTGCCAGCTCTTCAATCACTTGGAAATTGTCACTGGAGCCAACACCTCTTCCTCCAGCTACAATAATATCTGCCTCTTCAACACTGGGAAAATCCTGGATTTCTTCAATCTCTTCTATAATCCGCGTAAGGATACTCTTCGGATCTAATTTAACCGATATCCGTTCAACTCTTACTTTCTTGGGATTATTAATTTTTCTCCTTTCCATTACATTAGGACGTACCGTTGCCATCTGAGGACGATGATACGGGCAGACAATAGATGCCATGATATTTCCCCCAAAGGTAGGCCTCACCTGGAGCAGATTTTCCTTCTCATCCAGGTTAAGTTCAGTACAGTCAGCAGTTAGTCCTGTACGGAGTCGTGCGGCAACTCGAGGAGCAAGGTCTCTTCCCATATAGGTTGCTCCACAAAGCATAATAACTGGTTGGTACTTTGAGATTATGCCTGATAAAATACTGGTATACGTTTCCGTCCGGTATTGCTCTAGATTTTTATCTTCAGCAAGATATACTTTGTCTACTCCATAGGGTGTAATTTCATTCACTAAATGGTGAACATTATATCCAACAAATACTGCCACGAGCTCCTGCTTAATCTTGTCAGCCAACTTTCTGCCTTCACTAAGTATTTCAAAAGAAACAGGCTTTATTTTTGAGTTATGCTGTTCTATAAAAATCCAGACCCCCCTATACTTATGAAATTCATTAATTTTGATCTTTTTTCTTTTTATTTGGATAGCTTTTCGAGGACAAACCTTTTCACAGGCACTACAGAGAGTACAACCCACCAGAATCTGGACAATTCCCTCCTTCACTTCTATTGCACTAAATGGGCAAGCTGATTCACAAAGCTTACAACCATTACAGAGATTTTGATCAATCTTAATACTCAAACTATCTCCTCTTTGAGTCTAAACAGCCAAGAAATGAGCTTATGAAGAAAAATGATTAGTGATAAATCCTACCACTTTCTGGATATTTTCTTCGGAGATTCCCTGGAGGATAAGATTATTTTCTTTCTCTTTCACTCCTCCCGACATTATTAGCTTTATTCTCTCATGAGCGGGGAGATTCGTCGGTATGGAAAAAAAACTCTCTCTCCTATTTTCAGCATAGGATATGTTGATTACCTGTGTGGGGGACCCTTCCATTCCCACCAGTGTAGGACTGCAATCAAGGTCCGCTAGGCACATTTTCTTTACGACTTTCCCGCTGTCTCCCAATAAAGGAGTTCTTGGTTCATTTATTCCCTTAACCACAGATAAGAGCAGAGGTAACCTGCACTCAATTATGTTATAACCCCTATCTGTTTCTTGATGTACCGTTACTTCGCGCTTGGCAATTTTCTCTACTTTACTTACGAAAGTAACTTGGGGAATTCCAAGATGTTCAGCAATACCTGGGCCAACCTGGCCGGTACTACTGTCAGTACTTTCCTGGCCACAAAAAATAATCTCATAGTCAACCCTTTCTATCACTTTAGATAAAGCAAAAGAGGTAGCAAGAGTATCAGAACCAACCAAAAGAGGATCGGTTAAAAGCACACTTTCATCCACTCCCATTGCCAGGCAGATATTTAACACTTCTTCTGCTTGAGAAGGACCCATAGAAACTGCCGTTACCTTTCCACCGCATCTTTCACGAGTTCGGAGAGCCTCCTCAACCGCAAATTCGTCAAATGGGTTCAGTTCACTGGAAACACCCTCACGGATTAAGGTATTGGTCTTAGGATCTATTTTTACCTCGGTGACTGCAGGTACTTGTTTGACACAGACTATTATTTTCAAATCACTCTCCCAATATGGTTTGCCTCGTAAATGACTTGCTCGATTCTGCGAGGAGCAACACAATCACCTACCACATAGAGTTCTTTCACCTTGTCCCTAAGGACAAGGTGAAGCTTATCATTTGACCTGTTGCCGCAAGCAAATACAACTGTATCTACACCTTCTATCTTTTTTTCTTTTCTACTGTAAACATTAAAGGTAACTACGCTATGATCTACTATTTCTTTAATATCAGTGTGGGGAGTAAGGGTTACCCCGTTTTCAAAAAGTCTCTGGTAAGCAGTCACCACATTGCTTGGTTCAAGATTATCTCCCACAAAGAATGCTGGAGTTATTATTTCCACCTGCTTTCCCCGATCAGCCAAAAATTCTGCTGTTCCCAAACCTTGCCAATGCCTGTCTTTATCTAAGACTACCACCTTTTGTCCTACTTTCTTCCTCTCCAGTATCACATCCCAAACAGTTACTCCATTCCCTTCCTTGATCCCCGGAATGGAAGGGATGAAGGGATAAGACCCTGTAGCTATCACGACCACATCGGGATGCATACGCTTAATGCTCTCAGGATTAACCTCTTCTCCAAGATGGATCTTTACTGCCAAATTTTTTATCTGAATAATAAGATGACGAATAACTTCTTCTATCTCTTCCCTATGAGGTATCTTAGTAGCTATAAGCACTTGTCCTCCGAGCCTGGTGTCCTTTTCAAGGAGAGTTACATTATGCCCTCTCAGTGCAGCAATCTCTGCTACTTTCAAGCCAGCTGGTCCACCCCCTATTATCATAACTTTCTTCTTGGTGGAAGCTGGTTTGATTTTACCCATCCCGTATATTTTTTCTCTTCCTGCAGCAGGATTTTGGATGCAGTGCAGAGGTTTATCCTGCATCACTTGATAGACACAGCCATCCTGACAGGCGATACAATGACGAATATCATCAGCTCTTCCCTCGTAAGCCTTCTGAGGGAACTCAGGATCACAGATTAGCTGCCGGGCCATACCTACAAGGTCAGCATGGCCTTCACTCAAAATTTGTTCTGCCTGCACCGGGTCATTTATTCTACCAAAAGCAATCACTGGAAGGTTTGTAATCTCCTTGACCGCAGCGCTCAGGTACACGGCAAAACCTAAAGGTACAGCCATAGGTGGAATTTCCATAAAGAAACTACTAAAGGTTCCAGCGTCGGAGCTTATGTAGTCAATATTATCTGTAGCTATAAATCTTTCGACTATTTTCTTTCCATAGTCAAGAGAATACCCCCAGGGGGTGAACTCATCGAGACACACTCTTACCCCAAAAGGAAAGTCTGGCCCTACCGTTTGTCTAGCGGCATCAATTACTTCAAGAGGCAGTCTCATTCGATTCTCGAAGCTCCCTCCGTATTGATCGGTTCTTCTGTTGAGATACGGAGAGATAAAGCTTCGGAGCAAACCATCGTGTGCAGCCGCTTTTATCTCGATGCCATCGAATCCCCCCGCTTTAATGTGCTTTGCTGCCAGTGCGAATCCTTCGATTACCGCAGCGATATCTTCAAGGTCCATCTCTTTGGTATTATAGCTACAAGAAGGCTCGGGCATTTGGGAAGGAGCCCACAAAAGCTGCGGAGGATGGGTAAGAGTGGTATGACCACCGTGGTTTACCTGGGCGAAGATTTTGGCTCCGTAGCGGTGAACTTTCTCGGTCACCTTCCGGTACCCGGGGACAACTTTCTTATCATATGCCTCAATAAATCTAGGTGACATCTTACCGGTAGGATGTGCCGCCTGACCCTCCATGATGATGAGACCCACTCCACCCTTAGCTCTTTCGGCAAAATAATGAACATGGCTGTCGGTAGGCACACCATCATTGGTAGCAAGCCCTGTAAAGTGGGGCAGAAAGACGATTCGGTTCTTTAGTTCTATGCCTTGAATTTGGTAGGGAGAAAAAAGAAGTCGAAACTGTTCAGTCATCTTTGCTCCTAGGACTGCTGTATTTCACAACCGCTTCCTCCATAGCCATCCGCTCCGTTATCATTTCTTTATCCATAAGGTCGCGCTAAACTCTTCATACCGATCTGGCTCAGACTCACTAACTTGATTCTCTAACCACTAGATAAGGCTTCATTATTATATGTTGCGGCTTAGAAACATCTGATTTCTCCAATAATTGCTCTAATAAGATTTCTACAGCCTTCTTACCCAGTTCATACTTTGGCATACATATCGTAGTAAGAGGAACTACCGTGAGAGCAGCAAATTCAATATCATCATATCCGACAAGTGCCAAATCATCAGGTACTTTCAATCCTTTCTCGTACAAAGCTTTAATCACACCTAGAGCCAAATAATCATTGAAGGTAGCCACTGCGGTAAAACCTAATTTATCTCTTCCCAACAGAGATTTCATAAGTTTGTAGGCATCTTCTATCTTGGCATTAGTAAACTCCACCAAATTTTCATCGAATTTTATTTCATATTGAGATAAAGCCTTTCTATAACCTGCGAGACGGTCTTGAGTTGTTGTGACATAGGGGGAGGCAGTAATGTAAAGTATTTTCTTATGCCCTCTTTTGATTAGATGCTCAGTAGCCAAAAATCCACCCAACACGTCGTCAGCTACTACGTAACTTACTTCTGGTATCCCAATTCGTCTAGCAATTAACACAAAGGGAACATTCATATCTTTCAGATATGATATATCCAACGTCTTTCTTCCTACCAGGGTTATTAATACACCATCTACTCTCTTTTGAATCAAAAGCCGAATAGATTTTTCCTCTCTTTCGTATTCTTCGTTAGAATTGCAAACAATAATACTGTAATCTTTTTTTTGTGCAGCACCTTCTATCCCCTGGATTACACCACTAAAGAAGGGGTTGGAGATATCAGATAGTACCACTCCTATACTCTTTGTCTCGCCGACCTTTAGACCTTTAGCTAGAAGATCAGGAGTATATCTAAACTCTTTAGCTAGTTCTAAGATTTTGTTTTTGGTTTCACGATTTACATCCGGTTTGTCGTTCAGTGCCCTAGAAACGGTGTTCACAGATACTCCCGCAATTTTAGCTATTACTTTCTGGGTCACACGTAGAGCCAAGAAATCCACCTTTTAGGAAAATTCTAATCGTTATCGGTATCGATAATGATAACAAATTTTTCGTCAACAGTCAAAGACTGCTGTTACTTCAAAGAAATCGAAAGTAAATTAGGTCCTAAGGGACTTTCGGGAGAAATAGAAGAGATATTATCCCTTCTGGCGTGAACGCACTTCTAAAAACTGGTAATTGTTTTACACTATAATGGCTTTGTTCTAGTCTAGGAAATGTCTTTGGTGGGTGAGTTCCACGTTAGCGTTAGCTTGATTAGTCTCTTTCTTTTTAGCATGGTAGGTATTAAGAAAGAATGATTCTTCTCTTTTTTTCTTGGTTATGAATAGAACTTTTACAGTAAGGGCAGATGAACTGCTGAACTACTATTTCTTTTTCTTCACCCTTTTTAAGCTTCTCAAAGAATCTTTCTATTCTTATTTTATAGGTACCATTTTTGTATATCTTTTCAAACCCACAATAAGGACACTTTAAAGGACGAGGAATACCCATCTTTTGAAGACTTATTTTCTCTCTCAAATTCTTAATTTCTTTTTCTCTGTTAGCGATGGTCTTCTTTAACTTCCCTATTTCTATCATTTGTTCAGTGGTTATCTTATCTTTTACATCAAGTTGACCTTTCTTGAATTTAGGCCCCCTTTTATCTGGTTTTAGTGCTTGCTCTAATGAATCTAAAGCTCTTTTCCTCCAGAGGTAAACAGAAGGTCTACTTACTTTATGCTTTTTAGCAAGAGGCTTAATCTTTTCCCCGACTATTATCTGCGAGATTATAAAGATCTTTTCCTTGATAGATATAGACCTAAAATTTCTCATTACTTTTTACTCCATATAATATATATAGTGCACAAAGAAGAGTTTGTCAAGGGAAAAATGTAAGATAATTACAAGGAGAACTAGGCGCTCTCCTAAAGGAGAAAACAGAGCTTTTATGAGAAAATGGGAAAGATAGACAAGGACTTATCACCCATTGGGTATCTCTCAAAAAGGTAGTAAGAAAAAAAGCAATACTTTCCCTATTATGAGCGAAATAATCCCTTGGATTTGAAAATGAACGCTGAAAGAAAGCAATAAAAGAGAGAAAGGTCAAGGGTTGATTAGTGGTAAACTTTCAACCGGAATGGATGACAAGTTTCTCCAGAATATCCAGAAAGGTTAAAAAAGATGGAATTATCAGTTTTGGCGGGGAAAGATGGAGGGTCAGAAAGTTTCCTAAAGATACAGTCACTAAACCATAAAACACCAGCTGAAATGTATTTTGACACCAATAACCAAGAAAAAGAGACTTGACTGTGTCTTAAGTATGGTAAATTAGTGTTTTGACAATGGGATCCACCTTAATGTCCATATAGAAAACTTTTGATAACTAAGCTGATTTTGTAAAACATTAATCTAAATTAACAAAAAGAAGGGGGGAGCTTCAATCTGAAAAACCAAGAAAAAAAGATGTGGGTAAAAAGACTACAATGGAAAAGAAAAAGATAGATATTGTTAGATAGTATGATATAAGTTGTGCAACTCCTAAAGGAATTGGCACACTAGTAATAAATATTTCTTCGGGAGGTGCAGCATGTATTATCTTGGAATAGATCACCATAAAAGATACTCGCAGGTGGCAGTAGTGGACGAGAAGGGTAAGGTTCGCACGAACGGGAAGATAGCCAATGAGAAGAAAGCATTCGCTCTTCTTAAGGAGTATTATAAAGAACCATGTAGTTAAGTAATAGAGACAGGACGTAATTGGGGAATGATGTATGATTTACTAAAAGAACTAGATATAAAGACAGTGGTAGCTCATCCCTTGAAAATTAGAGCCATTGCTGATGCCAAGATTAAGTCTGACTCCATAGATGCTAAGACACTAGCTCATCTTCTTCGTGCTGATCTTATTCCCCGAGTCCATGTTCCACCTAAAGAGGTCAGAGAACAAAAGAATCTTTTGCGTCATAGAGTGTGGCTGGTG
>SDBT01011776.1_pt1 | contig 14053 bp, 11 predicted proteins | sample 2277101 | NCBI WGS metagenome assembly SDBT01 (sample SAMN10404973, study PRJNA504765) | marine sediment metagenome | isolation source: marine sediment core GS10_PC15, 103 cmbsf | place: Arctic Ocean: Southern Knipovich Ridge | collected 2010 | reverse complement strand
AAATGAGGGAATGTCTAATGTTGACATCTAATTTAGCCTGTGGACCAATGAGCCCAGAGATTATTGAAGCAGTGGGTTCCTATTCTAGTGTCGTCTTCTATTTTTGCCATCAACCAGCAGGTGGCGGTCTTTTTTGCCAGTGGCCTGGAAGACGGAAGCACCTCGGCTTTGAGCTACGCACTGGTGTTCTGGCAGCTGCCCTTTGGTATTTTTTCCGCGTCAATTATGACGGTGATGTTTCCCAGGATGAGCAAGCAGGCGGCCGTCGCCGATCGGGAGGGGATCGTTGAATCACTGAGCTACGGGCTGCGTTTTTTGCTCATCACTCTACTGCCGGCGGCCTTGCTGTATATATTGATGGGAAAAGAAATTATCGCAGTCGCCCTGCAGAGACAGAAGTTTACCAGTCAGGGAACATTGATGGCCTTTGGAGTGCTCAAAGCCTACTCTTTTGGCCTCTTTTCCCTGGGTGGATTCACCTTACTGCAGAGACTTTTTTACTCCCTGAATGATTTCCGTACGCCTCTTATCATCTCCACGGTGGTCTGTGTAGTCGACATCGGCCTTTCGTTATGGTTGAAAGAAACGAATCTGCGGGTAGCCGGGCTGGCGGCTGCTAACAGCATTGCCTTTACCCTGGGATTTATTTTGCTGCTAATTATTTCTCGATACAAATTGAAACGTATTGGCGGGCGAAAATGTTTGAGGACCCTGTTAAGGACAATAGCTGCTGTGACACTGATGGGCCTTTCTTTGAGCGTTTACCTCGAACTAACCAAAACATTCTGGACCGAGGGCAGCTCGTTCCGAAACCTTTTTTTACTGCTGATTGCGCTTCTGTTAAGCGGCGGGGTCGTCATTGGTTCCTATTGGGTTTTGGGTGATGAAATCGTTCACGATCTTCTTAAACGATCCCGTAAACGAAGGAAGAGAACATGAAACCGAAAAAAATAATTGCTGTGCTGATCGTGCTGACATTCATACCCGGCCTCGTTTCCGGCCAGGAGGATGAAGACCGCCCAATTACAGAAATATGGCAGGAGGTTCTCCTGTTCGGGATCGACAGCGAGGTGTTAAGTACCATAAAAAGCATAAAACAGGCTGGGGAACAATCTCTACATGAGCAACTTCTTGAGTTGTTTGAGGAAAGCGTAAACACTCAGATTCGTCTGGCAGTACTGAACTATTTCAGAGATATTGATTATGGGGGGGCAGTAACCTCAGCAACCGCTATGCTCAACGACGAGAATCTGGAAGATTCTGAGCTATTGGTGACACTGATGGGTTATCTCTCAAAATTAGAGGCTGCTCAATCCCGGGATCGAATAGAATCTTTTGTTGATTCGGAGGAAGAAGCATTGTCGGAAGCGGCGATCAGCGCCCTAAGCAAAATCGGGGATGAAAACTCCGCCCAATTCCTGGTAGAACAGCTCGAGAACGACGAGTTCTCAGAAAAGCTAAAACCTCGCCTCATCGTAGCTCTTGGAGATTTGAAATATCAGGGAGCAGTCGAAATCCTGTTGGAGATTGTGCAGAATCGCGAGCAGGAACGTACCTGGCGCATGTACGCTGCGATTTCTTTGGGGAAGATTGGTGACAAGAAAGCTGTTTCTGCTATAAGGAGCTTGTTCGAAGAGCAGGACAGTCTCATCAAGATGTATGCAGCCTCCGGGCTGTCCTATTTCGACATGAAGGAAGTGCAGGATATCCTGATCCAGGGCCTCCGAGATTCAAACGTGCGTGTACGAATAGCCTCGGCCAAAGCGCTCGCTCACAAAGAGGCGAAAGATGCTGTAGATATCCTGATCTACAAAGCGAAACATGACCCGGAGCATAAAATGCGCCTGGAGGCCATTGCCGCCTTGGGCGAAATAGGGACTGCCAGTGCATTTGGTTTTTTACGGGAGCTATTCCTTGACAGCAAAAGCGGTTTTTTGAACCGGGAGACAGCTTTGGATGTTCTCTGTGAGAAAGATCTGCAAGGCTCGCTCGGCGCCATCGAAGAAGTAATCGAGACGGAGTGGCCCAATAAGGACGAGCGGGTTCTGCAGTTCGTCGCTAAAAGGTTGTCCCGGGTGGAATCGAACTCTCTCAAAAAGTATTTAGCCAGGTTTTTAGAGAGTAAAAATTTCTATATTCGCGTCTATGGCATGCGGGGAATCGAGCTCAATCGAATTAACGATCTCCGGGGACAGATCGAAGAGATGTCGGCGGAAGATCCGCATCCGGCCGTCCGGCAGGTAGCCCTGTCCGTCTTAGACAAATGGTAAGGAATGGACTAATCATCCTTGGTGGGTTCATCTGCAGCATGGCGAATCGAAAGCATTAATCGATTGATTTTTTCCAATGGTGATACGTACTCTGTGAACTCAAAGGTAATCAAATGTCCTCGCGTGGAGTAGGCCAGAATTTCCCGGCCCAGGCAATCCGGAAGCGGTCCGTCTAAATCGGGAAAGTATCGTGTACGTTTAGGCACAAAAATATATTTTGAACCGTCGTTGTGGATTTCTCCTATCCTGCGGGGAACCGGCACGTAGTAAATGAGAAAGTTCGAACCGCGACCGCCGACTGTTTTCGATGATTTCGGAGCCACAGGATGCACGTTGCGCAGGCCGATATTTGGATTCTGAAACAATACTCTCATCAAGAGTAGATGCTGATTGCTCTCGCGGTGAAATATCCGCTTAAATGACGGTATACTTAGCGCATAAAGCCCCCAGCGGATCAATCGGTAGAGCAGGTAAAGCAGGACCAGGGCCAGCAGCACGGCCAGCGCATAGAACAAGTATACCAGATGAGATTCACCGGGTTTGTATGTCAGGTGCAGCGTTCCCTTTGTGGAGGATATCCCCTGATCACCATCAGCCGGGTCAGTGCCCGTGTACAGGAGGCGGACGGGTAGGGTATGTTCACCTGTGGTCAGGGATGTTGGCAGCCGGATCGCCAGCGTAAACTCACGTTCTCCGTTGGCATCGACCTGGACAGTTTTGTCTTTTACCAACAGATCGTTATCCTTGCTGTCTAAGGCGACAATGCGTAAACGTTTGGATAAGGAGGTAGGGTTGTACACAGTGAAGGTGGCTTGAAAGCGCTGTTTGACTTCACCGAGATAGATCGGGAACTCAAACCTGAGCGGGCCAAGGACAGATTTAAGTTTGAGTTCCAGGGTGTCTCCCTGAGCGTAAGGGGTTACTTCGATTTCGAGCCCCCGGGCGAAATCTTTGAGAAGCTCCTGACCGGATAAGATGTCTTCGCCGGGCCCTGATGGTTTTGTCGCCGTGGTTCCGGAAGGTGGGGCCCCGGGGGGTCGTGGTGTCTGCAGAATGTGAATGCTCCAGCCTTCCATCTTTATTTTCTGTGCCTGGGCCAGGACCGTTTTGACAAGATCCTGTTTTTCAAGCAGGTTGGGACTGCCTGGAGGTGGATCGTGAATACCGTCTGTCAGCAGGAGAACATATTTTTCCCGTTCCGGCAGTGCTCGAGTAAAATTGTACAGATAGTCTATTGCCCAGACCAGGTCGGTGTATTGTCCCAGCGCTTTCAGGATCAGGATTCTGTCGAGTAATTTTTCCACGTTGCCCGAGTCTTCGATAGTTTCACTAATTTCAGTTTCCGGAGCATTAGCGAAGCTTAAGAGATGAAAATGATCGCCAACATGCAGTCTATTTTCCAGTAAATCACCGATAAGATAGTGAACCAGTTCCTCGAAATAGGGAAACATACTTTCCGAGGTATCAATCATTACAACAACATCAAGCCCCTGAGTTGCACCGATCAACACTGGAAAAAGCAAAAAGAGCAACAGAACTTTATTTCTCATATACTACTATTTTTGCGATGAAAAATCGACCTTCTTTATCTCGTCCACCGTATATTCGAAATTTTGGTCATTAATTGAAAAGACTAAATGATCGCCGACTTCATGGTGGTATAGCTCTGAGCCTAGTGGGGACAGATAGGAAATGATTTTTCGAGAAGGTTCAGATTCCCAGGGGCCCAATATCGTGAACTCTTCAATTTCAGAGCTCTTGGTATTGAGCAGTTTTACCATTGTGCCGAAAGAAATTTTGTCAAATTCAAACTGACTTTCATCAATAATCTGAGCATTGTTTAAATCCTCCCGCAATTTGGAAGCGCTGGTTTTGAGCAGTTCCTGCCTTTCCAGAGCCGCTTTATATTCGGCATTTTCTCTGAGGTCTCCTTTATCCATGGCTGTGCCGATTTCTTTTGAGTTATCCGGGATCTCAACCTCTAGAACATGACGTAGATCTTTCTGTTTTCTTTCATATCCGGCTCTGGTAACCAGAAGGCCTCTGTGCACCGATTCTTTTTCTATCTCTCCCATGAATTGATAGTCTGGATAGTGCTCGCGGATTTTGTGCTTGAGATGGATTTTCAAAGATGGGTCCAATTCCTTGACGTCTTCCACCAGAGTGAAAAGACGCGTTATGGAATCCTCACCAGACTTGAGAATAAATTCCGCTAACCGTTGCTCTTTAAACAGGTAATCTTGAATCTGCTTGTTAAGCTTTCTGTTGAAGCTGACTTCACGTTTGTTGCTGATCTCACGGTAGGTAATCTCCAGGAGATGGATCAAGGTAATATATATTTTTTCAAGGCTTATATCGAGTCGATCAATCCATGATTCTTCTAATATATTGCGAGTAAACCAGATAAAAGACTCGCGATATTCCCTGGAGTGAGACAGGATCTGGTCGTACAGATATTGAAGGATTGTCCAATGCTCGTTTCCGGCGAGTTCGTCTACGATATATTTGTTCGGATAATGGTAGAAGAGACGAGAAAATACTTTCGGCCAATCCGGGATGTTTTTCTTAACCTGCTGCAGGAAATCTTTTTTTAGATCATTGTTCGCTATTTTCCCAAACAAATCCTCCAGATCTTCGATTTGATCGAAGAAATCCTGGAAGCTATGCTCAATTTGTGGATTGAGATAGGGGTGTACCGCTATCAATTTTTGGACAAGTAGAAAGCTGGAAATAACCTGTTCGGTAACCGCCGAATAGGCTCTGGCAAAACCGGTAAAAAAGGCAAACATTTCTGAAAAATATTCCGAATCCGGCTCAGCATGAGAGAGAAAATCTTGAATCGTCTGCACACGGTCGAAGAAGTTTTTCTCAGCCTTGAACTTGTTAAAGGTCTTTTCTTCGAAGGAAATTGGTTTATCTCTGACTACAAATTTGTCGATCTTGTCCGGAAGATTACCGAAACGTGGATCGGTTTTCAGAATCTTTCGTGCCTCGACACTCCATTTCGACCATTCACCGGGGGAAAGAATTTCCGGTACAACTTCGGCCTTGATCTTTTTCATATCGGCAACATTGCCAAAACTGCGAATGATCGTTTTCAAAGCCCAGGCAAGATCTTCCTTAACCTGCTTTTTTAATTCTAGCTTGTTTTTAATTGCTTTTAGCACCCAGATGTGATCGGGTTGTAAAATTTCTAAGGCATTTACCGCCATCTTCAGGGACATCTTATGACTCGGTTTATTTATAAAATCAATAATAAAGATATCATCTTCGATGTTGGTAATTTTTCCTATTCCCCAGCTGCGGTGACGGACAAAATTGCCTTTGTCGAAAGAGATGTGTTTTTCAAAGTCGGAAATCGCGTCGTGAACATTACGCCAGCTCTGATTGAGGTTGGATATTCTCAAGTATTCTTCCAACTGGCTGTGGTCCGCATATTTCCCCTGGAAGCATTTCATGATTTCCTTTCGCGCCTCAGCGTTTCTGGGTTCGTGTTGGAGAATACGCTTTAAAATCTCGATGGCCGTGTTCCAATCATTCTCCTTCTCGAAGTGGGGATAGAGATAGTTTAGAAGCATCGCCGCCCGTTCGGGACTGAGGACTTTTATTATCTTGCGCTCAATAGAGAAGAAAAAATCGATGTCCTCAGGGACAAAATCGATAAGCTTTTCCCAGATGTCTTTCACATTGGAAAACATCTTTTTGTTGATAAAGCGATGGAGAGCCTTTTTGTAGTACTCTATCGCGTTCCCAAGGTCTCCGTCTTGTTCCTTCTTCTCTGCCAGTAATTTTACGATCTCGGCTTCTTCATAGTCAACTTTGATGTATCGTTCCCAAACTTTGAACTTTTCCTCCTGTTCATTCTTGTTCTCAAATGTGTCTGCCAGGGTTTTTAAGGCGTATTTGTTCTCACCGTATGTAAGAATTCGGTTGCACAGGTACTCCACGATATTCCATTTATGATTGTCAAGGAAAATATTAATGAGGACGATCAGGTTGGAATCGTCGATGAGTTGTTTTTTGAGGGATATGACTCCCGACAGGAAAAGAGCGATAATGCTGTTTTTAGTATGGCCTAAATGTTCTTCACAGGCGGCCTGAATTTCTGTTTGCAGCGTTTCATTGTTGGTTTTTGAAAGAAGCTCATCGAGTTCTTCGAAATTGCTAATGGTGTAGCTGTTTAGTGTAGCCCGAGTCCACTTTTCCTCATTCAACAACTCACTCACCGTCCGGGCCAGATTTTCTGACATGTGAAAGTACTCCTGCTTGGTAACTAGTTTATGTATTCCTTGTATATAATGGGGTCGATATCTTTGATCTTCCTCAAGACTTCCTCAATTTTTGATCGTTCCTCATTGCTGCTCAAAAAATGGTCGATAAGCCAAAAGTAACGGTTGATCAAACGCGCTACCAACTTGGTTTCGTCCTTTTGCTGTACTGCCTTCTCGAGTTGATAGATGGACTGTTTCAGCTTACCCAGTTCCAGGGGGCGCAGCTCTCGTTTAACACTGAAAAGACCATAAATTGTTCCGAATACAGGTATCCATTCCTGGAGCTCTGCATTTCTATAACCGTACCCTTTTAGCTTTTCGATCAGTCTATGCATCATCGGCGACTCAAGATAGGAGAGCTCGATTTCCTGTGGGTTAAGAAAAAACGCCTCTCGAAAAAATATCTTGGCGGCCCTGGTTTCGTTTACCAAAGAATAGCAATCGGCCAATTCGGCCAGAGTGCAGGCGTCTTCCCGCTTCTGCCGACTGGCGGCTTCGACAAACTCAATTGCTTGCTCATAATTACCTCTCCCCTTGTGACAGCGGCCGATCCGCAACAGGATTTCCGGATCGTTCAACTCATTGCTGTTGTAAAGGGTTAGGTAGTTGTCCAACGCCCGTCCGAAAACATAGTACTTAAGGGTGAAAAGACAGCGCTCAGATATCGCCTCCATCCGCTCTGAAAAGCCGTTGAACACTTTCCACTGGTTAAGGTAGTACTCCCCACGTTCATAGGCACTGGAAGCGCTCGCTAGACGTTCCTCACGTTCCAGCCAAAAATTAGCGCATTTTAAAGCGTTGCTCACATCGGGGTATTCGAAGTCAATAACCAAGGCTTCTTCGGCCAGCTTTATCGATTCCTGAAATTTTCCTTCCTTGAAGCTCAGATAAACCTTGTTCAGTATCTGGATTATCTCACTTTCTTTAAATGTAAGCTGCATTTCCGCCATTATTGCAGATCGGCATTAAGAATTAACTAATTATACCATTTAAAGCAGTTTAGTCAATCAAAGTGAAATATGGTTTGCAACTTCTTCGCTGTTTCTGCTAATATGTAGTCATGAACCAGCAGCCACTAATTGCGCCATCGCTGCTTTCTGCCGATTTTGGCCATCTTGGCGAAGCTACACGCCAAATTGAAGCAATCGGAGGCGATTGGGTGCATCTAGACATTATGGATGGTTCCTTTGTACCGAATATCACTTTCGGACCGAGGATGGTAGCCTGCCTTCGCCGGCAATCACGGTTACCTTTTGATGTGCATCTTATGATCGTTCGTCCTGAGCTCTTCATCGAAGACTTTGCCCGAGCCGGTGCAGATACCATCACGATACACCTGGAAAGCACAGTGCATGTGCACCGGGTGTTAATGCAGATAAAAGAGGCCGGTAAACAGGCGGGAATCTCCATTGTGCCATCAACACCGGCGGAAGCGCTGAGTGAGCTGTTGCCCGAAGTCGACTTGGTTTTGGTGATGACGGTCAATCCTGGTTATGGGGGTCAGGACCTTATTGACCGGACGCTGCAGAAGGTGCGGACTTTGAAGAAAATAAAAAACGAAAAGAAATATTCGTACCGGCTCGAAGTAGATGGTGGAATAAACAGGCACAGCTGCAGTCGGGCCATAAAGGCAGGAGCTGAAGTGCTGGTAGCCGGTTCGGCGATATTCAATGCGGAAGATCCGGCCGAGGAAATTCGGATATTGAAAAAGGGAGCATGATCGATCGCTTTGGATCGAGTTGGCATTTCAGCCCTCTTGTAAGCTACGCTTACACTTGAAAATTCCTTTTGGGTTGTGGGCGAAGCCAACTATACGTAGTAGAACGGTAAATTGTTATAGTTTCCATCTTTGTGAGTCGAAAATAAGACAGGAGCAGCCAGGCCGATGTCAATGAAGAGTTTATTTGTTTTATCTCTTGTATTAGCCTTTTTTACAGGTCAACCCTTGCTGTTTGGAGATACATCAGCGGGAACCGCAGAATTTGCGGAGGGATTAACCCTGTTCAAACAGGGACAGTACAAGCAAGCGATATTGAGCTTTCGGGACATTATTTTTAATCCTGCAGCGGAAAAGCTGAAATCGGAGGCGTACTTCTGGATCTCCAAATCTTATTTGGCCAACAGTCTCTTCGATGATGCGGAAAGAAGCCTGGAATTTTTTCTCAAAAACTATCCGGATCATCCATCTTACATGGAAGCGTTTTACTTGAAGGGTAGGCTGCTGTTTTTACAGAATGACTATGAAAACTCCATACAGGTGCTAAAAATTTTTCTCGACCGGTTTTCTACATCGGCGTTTGTTCCCAATGCATACCACTGGATCGGAGAGTCTTTCTATTCGCTGGGATTGCTGGACAAAGCAGCGCTGGTATTCAGAAAAGTGGTTGATGACTATCCTAGAAGCTATAAAGTAGAGGCTGCCAGGTACTGGCTGTCCCTAATCGAGTTCAAGAAAAAAGAGAATGAGCTGTTGAAGCTGCTTAAATGGAGCCATGAAGAGTCTTTGAATTCCGTAGAGGAATTTCAAAGACGGGAAAAATCGTATGAACAGGCCATTTTCGCCTACCAGCGAAAACTTTCTGCTCTCAAACTATCCCAGCCTGAAAAGGATCGGGAAATCGAACGCCTTGAAGATGAAGTTGAAAATATAAAGAACCAAAACAAACTCTTGGGAAACCAGCTTTCCGCCATTAAACCTTCAGACGGATCAACCACGGATTTATCCGACTTGACCAACAGAATGAGACTGCTTCAGATCAAGCAAGATGCCCTCGTGCTGAAGGAGCAAATACTTAATTTGATCCAATCGGAGAGCAGTCAATGAGAACAAGACTATTCTTTCTGACAAGATGCTTCCTGATTTTTATATTTTTCGTAGGCTTACCATGCCTCTGGGCTTTGGAATTGAAGGAGGGCAGGCTCAAGCTTGTTCTTCATGAAGGAATAGGCCGTTTTTCGCTGTACAGTCTCGATCAATCAAAGCAAAACTACATTCCTCTGTTCATAGCCCGGGACCCGCGGACCTCGGGAATTTCGCTGGTTGTAGACGACAAGATAGTCCATCTCGGGGAAACCTCGGAATATAAGGAAACGATCGAGGAGTTCTCGAACAACCCTGCTTTTGTCTGGGTTTCCAAGAAAATAAAGATTGTTCAGAGCTTTGAATTTGTGTCTTCGGTGGGGTCATCCGTACGTGATGGAGTAAAGATCGTTCTTAGACTTAACAATATCTCAACAAAAGAAACCAGCGTAGGTGTGCGCTTTTGCCTCGATACTTACCTTGGCGAAGAAAGCCAGCCTCATTTCAGGACCGATCAAAACCAGGAGATCAATCGGGAACTGTCCATCAACAAGGACAACATGGTTCGTTACTGGATGTCACTTTCCAAAGATTCAACGGGTCTTTTTGGATTGCAAAGTGTAACCTCGGGTGGTGGCATCACGCCGCCGGAAAGGATAGTTTTTGCCAACTGGAAAAGACTTACCGATTCGACCTGGTTATATAACGCCTTAAGTACAAGAAATTTCAATTTGCTGCCTTACTCTATCAATGATTCGGCAGTGTGCCAATATTATGCTGAGGAGCCCCTTAAGAGGGGCGAAACCAGGGAAATAACCTTAATATTGGGGAACTACAATCCCAAAGGGTATGTGACCGTAGCAAAAATTAGTCAGACTCCTCTATCAAAACAGCGTGACGAAACGGGTGCAGAAACCGATATTTCCGCGCCAGCGGAGCTGAAGCTGGTCAATGACTTGCTGGATGAAGTAGATAAACGCTTAAATTCCTCGGGAACCGTAAGCGCGGAAGATGTTCAGGTGTTAATTGATATTCTAACCGGGTTAAAGAGTAGGTTAGAGGCACTCCCCCAAAACTGAAAAACCGATGAGTCGATGCCGAAAAGTGTTCTTAAGCGTGCCTACCAGCTCTATCAGCGCCGGAAGTTTTCCGAAGCGATCACTCTCTTAGAAAGCCAGATATTTCGATTCAGAGAAAGTGAACAGTTTTACTCACTCCTGGGGCTTTCCTGCCTGTACAGTGGAGATTTTGGAGGGGCCGAATCTTATTTAAGAAGAGCCGAACACATAAAGCCAAAAAATCCAAATATTTTACTTTCTCTGGCGGCAATTCATCTTAAACGTAACGAGATCGAAGATGCTTTGAGGAAATGGCTCGAGATTGTGGATATAGACCCCGGGAACAAGCTTGCCCGGAAAGGGTTGGAGCTTTTGCGCCGGGATCCATCTCCCGAGAAAATCGCTGAGCTCTTCGATTCGGGAAAACTTAAATCTCTTTTTCCTCCTCTTCCAAGGAATAATTTCAGAATGATCATGGCCGGTCTCTCCGGTGTCCTGATTGTAATGTTATTGGTGGCGGGACTGATACTTTTACCCCGAATTCCCAAAAGAGAGGGTCGGCCGGGGGTCGCGAGCATTCAGCTTTCTCTGGAGAAAGGCAGACTGACTGCAGCGGGTGGACAGTTCCGTATAAACCTTTCGGAATCAGAAATAGAGTCAGGATTTGATCAAATTAAGAAATACCTTTTACAGTATCAAGATAATCTGGCTTTGAGGGAAATCAATAGAATTATGCTTTCCAACGCATCCGCTGCTGTCAAGGAAAAGGCTAATTTAATGAAAACATTCTCAGTAGAGCCGGATTTCTCTACTTTCCGGGATCCTTTCTCTTACGAGGAAGTTATTGATTTTCCAGAACTCTACCTTGGATGTTACGTTATCTGGGCCGGTAAGGTGGCCAATGTAAACTACAGCCCCGAAAATATCCGTTTTGATCTTTTGGTCGGATATCACCACGAAAAAGAACTGCTTGGCATTGCTCCGACCAGCTTTGATTTTGGTGTACGCATCGAGGATGGAATTGCGGTAGAGGTTCTGGCGCAAATCAAAGTGATAGAAAACGCAGTGGCCCTGCGCGGTGTAGCTGTTCATCGCTTAAGAGTTAGAGAATGAGAGCTGTTGCTCAGAGAGTCAGTAAGTGCAGTGTGAAGGTTGGTAAACGAATCTGCGGTTCCATAGATCGGGGACTGCTCGTTTATCTGGCGGTGGAGCAGGATGACACCCGAAAGGATCTCGATTACCTCGTTGATAAAATCGTCTTTCTTCGAATTTTCCCGGATAGTGAAGACAAGATGAACCTGTCGTTAAAGGATGTGGGTGCGAAAATCATGGTAGTGTCGCAATTTACCCTATTGGGCGACGTAAGGCGCGGAAGAAGACCTTCGTATGCCCATGCTGCCCGGCCCGAGAAAGCGATGGAGTATTATCAGCTATTTATGGAACGTCTGTCTTCCTACGATATCCATGTTGAATCCGGAGAGTTCAGAGCGAAAATGGCGGTAAGCAGCACCAACGACGGACCGGTTACCATTATCATTGATTCGCACAAGCTTTTTTAGCGTAGTGTTGCCGGCAGGCCCTAGCGGTCATTCACCAACAGGCGTTTCGACACAAGCAGCGATCGTTCGGCGATAGCCGGGTTTTCAGTTAACTCGTATATACTGAGACAGATTTCTCCCAGTATGGGCAGCATGTTGGCGGCGAGATTGCGGTTTCCGGTACTGCCGACTGTTTCTATCGTAACAAATTTCACAGCGCTCAGATATTCCAGGATCAGGTTTGTTTGATCAGGATTCGTGCAGCCACTCTGTTCTCTTAACATGCCTTCGATCTTACGCCCTCCTGTGTAGAGGGTCTTTATCCCGGAGTCGAGAAAGGGGCAGAGACGGAAAATAAGCCCCGTAATATATAAATTTTCAAATCGGTCCGGGTCCTGCAGCAGGGCGGCGATACCCACCCTGTTGATCTCGATTTTTTTGTTTAACTCATCCGCATCCTGACTCGGCGGAAAAACAGAGCGCAGCAAGATGCGCAGCAGGTGTTCTCGGCGATGATTCCCCTCGCGGGAGTGTTGTTCCAGAAGATAGGTGATGATGACATTCACATCGACGTCTGCTCGTTCTCCAAGAGCCTGAACTGCAGAGACACTGTCTGTATAGTCCTCTCCTGCCAGAATCTCAATAACCAGAAAATTCGTATGGCGATCCGTGCCTTGAACAAGATCGGCGATGCTGTTCAAACGGCCTGGGTCTTCCGCAGTGAACAACGGCGAGGAATGGGCCAGGAACAAAATACAAAATACAAATAGCCGCATATTATATCGTATCGAAGGAAACAGCCTACAACCTAAAGGGAATTTTCAAACGTAAGCGCAGCTTACGAGAGGGCTGAAGTGCCAACTCGATCCAAAGCAATAATCCCTCAGAATCTTGGACGTCGTCCCCGTTGACGTCGATGAAACACCAGGCGTCGTAGCTATTACCGTCCGTAAAAACTACAGGGGTGGTAACCGTGGCAGGAACGTCTTCTACAATTTCAGGACACTGCCGTACGAATTGTCAAATTTTTTTCATATGAACGGGTTGCCTAATGGCACCTTGTCAAGGGGAGTCTGCCGATTACGGAACTCCCACCTTTCGTTGCTTGACCAGAAAAAATGGGAGCTATATGATGAGAAAAATAAAAGCAGCACCACCATTTCTGACGTTACTCGAGGTGAAGGAATTAAAAAGAGAGGGGTTCATGAATCAAAAAACAAACCCAACGGACGAGAAACTCAAAGCCCTTGAGGCAGCACGCTTACAGATCGAGAAGCAATTCGGCAAAGGTTCGCTCATGCGGCTCGGTGAGAGTTTGGGCCGTATCGAGATGGAGACGATTCCAACCGGCGCCATAATGCTGGATGCAGCCTTAGGTATCGGTGGATACCCGAAAGGCCGGATTGTTGAAATTTACGGTCCCGAGGCCTCGGGAAAGACCACGCTGGCGCTCCACGCAATCGCCGAGGCCCAGAAAAAGAACGGCATCGCCGCGTTTGTCGATGCGGAGCACGCTCTGGATCCGATCTATGCCGGGAACCTGGGCGTAAATACCGACGAGCTGTGGGTTTCCCAGCCGGATACCGGGGAACAGGCCCTGGAAATCGTGGAAGCGTTAATCCGCTCCGGAGCCGTGGACATAGTCGTTGTCGATTCGGTTGCTGCTCTTACTCCGCGTGCCGAGATCGAGGGAGATATGGGCGACTCTCACATGGGGCTGCAGGCCCGCCTCATGAGTCAGGCGCTAAGAAAACTTACCGCTATCATATCCAAATCAAATACCTGTCTGGTTTTCATTAATCAAATCAGGATGAAGATCGGGGTTATGTTCGGAAATCCTGAAACAACAACCGGAGGAAACGCTCTGAAATTCTATACGACTATCAGGATCGAGGTAAGGAAAATAGAAACTATATCGGAAGCCAATCAAAACCCGATAGGGAACAAGGTGAGGGTAAAGGTTGTAAAGAACAAGGTCGCGCCCCCCTTTAGGCGGGTGGAACTGGAGATTATTTTCGGAAAGGGTATCTCGGCTGTAGCGAGCCTGATCGATGGTGCCGTGGAGAATGGACTTATCAACAAAAGCGGAAGCTGGTATTCCTATGGAGATGAACGC
>SDBT01011775.1_pt1 | contig 14053 bp, 16 predicted proteins | sample 2277101 | NCBI WGS metagenome assembly SDBT01 (sample SAMN10404973, study PRJNA504765) | marine sediment metagenome | isolation source: marine sediment core GS10_PC15, 103 cmbsf | place: Arctic Ocean: Southern Knipovich Ridge | collected 2010 | reverse complement strand
ACTGTAATATTCTTCCCAGAATTTCCAAAATTACTGGGGATAAGAGGATTCCAGAGTTAGAGTTCTTCTGGATAGGTATAGATCCTAGAAATAGAAAAGTAGATGCCGAGATACATGATGTATACCTGAAGCATGATGTACTGACCATAGATGATGTTCGTAAAGACCTTAATCTGGCTCCATTGAACAATGGTTTGGGGAAATTAACTCCTAGTGCTTTGAAGGCATTGTTCAAGGATAATCCCCAGGCACTATCACAGGATTTGGATATAGAGACCGTGGACAAACTTGCTGCTGAGATAAAGCAGATAAAGGGTTTTCTAAAAGCAAGTTTTAATAAATAGGTCTTCCGTTAAAATTAGAGCAGTATGTTAGACTCTGGGACAATAAGCACAGCGATTAGGGAGGCCTTTGCCGATAACCTGGCAGGTCAGAAGAGTCTAATAGTACAGAGTCTTGTATTTAGTAAGAAGAAATTTAATAGGGCGTCTGCTAGAAGTTGGGCGAAGAGTCACGGGTTCAAGAACTCAAAGGTGGACATCACCAAGAATTCTGTTAGGCTAAGACAACTTTCTCCAGGTAGGTGCGTATCTGGAAGTTTCAGGACCAAATCATTAACCACGGGTGTTTCTGCAGTAATGTGCAAAAGAAAGTAAAGGAGTAAATTATGGAACCACATGCAATTTTAGCACTGAACGCTCCAAACGGAGAACAACTGACCGCTCCCACTGGAGTCTGGTTACTGGCTATGTATGACCTCCTGCCAGATGGGGAACGCACGAGGTTGTTTGAGAGAGTGAAGAAAATGAGAGATGACGCAATGGGTCAAAACATCGTAATCCCTAACGCTATGCAGACCGACAATATCATTCGGCTCAACACCAGTCGAAAAAAGGATGAAACCATATACATTGATAAGCAGGGGAGAAGACACATTACGATGCACTGCGAAGCGGGGAAGTATAACAGCAGTTTGGTCCAGGCTGCTGCTGCTGAGAGAGGAAGGAAAGAGAGAATGGGAGGATGAGAGCAAAAGTAAAAATGATAAGTAATCACCTGTGTTACGAAGAGGGCCAAGAGTTGACCATGTCTCAGGAACAGGCCAATAATTTTATTGACCTAGGCGTTGCTGAGGAGATGGAATTACCTGAGCGGGAGACTGCTCCAGAACCCGAACCTACTTCGGAAGAGGAAACATCTTCAGAAGAAGAATAACCAGAAAGCTAGGGAGGCTAAAGTGAATTTAATTTCTATTTCGGTGAATTTTGATCTTTCTTATTTACTCTATCTTCTTCCCATTATCGCCAGCCTTCCTATTTTTGGAGTGGCCTACAACAAATTTGAGGTTTTTGTTGGCGATTTGGGGAGTGGATTCCATGATCTTACAGCAGGTGGTCATGTCTTAAAAGTCTATGCGACAGACAACCCGCCAAGCACCTCTGCCGACTCCATCAAGACGGATCTTGTTGAGATAACGGCGGAAAACGGCTATCCTGCTGCTGGTACTGATGTTGCAAACACTTACGTCGAAGCTACGGGAACAGCAACCCTTGTCGGGTCAGATGTAACTTGGACTGCTGCCAGTGGATCTTTTGGTCCACTACGCTACATTGTACTGTTCAATGAGGATCAGACTACTCCAGTTGATCCTTTGATTGCTTGGTGGGATCGTGGTTCTTCCGTTACTATAAATGACGGAGAGTCATTCACTGTAGATTTTGGCGCGGACATCTTCACTCTTACTTAGAGCGTGAGTGATTCGGCGTCAAGATTCGGGATGACGAGAGAGAGGTGGGAGGCCGCCGAACTGGCCTGGAGTGAGAAGACATCCAGAACAGGACCACAGTCCAGAAGGCCTCTTTCTGGAACTAGGTATACGCCATCTATTAGGTTTTGGGAAAAGATGATGAACGATAAAGTATGTCAGTGTCGCAGATGTTATGGCACATGGCGTACATACATTCGGAACTGGAGGGGGTAAACACCATGAAAAAACTTTTAATACTATTTTTATTTCTGTTGGCTGTGACACCATTATTCTCACAGTCTCAGTCACTTACTTGGGATGCAAACTCAGAATCAGATCTGTCAGGTTACAATGTATATAGATCTGATCCGAATAACACCACTCCAACCAAAGTCAATCCCAGTCTCATTGCATGTGAGGCTAACGATGTCACTTGTGTTTTCTTCACAGATGACACAATTATTTATGGGATCTCTTATTCTTGGGTTGCAACTGCTGTTAATACCACAGGAAATGAGTCTGGGTTTTCTAACACTTATGCAGCTTTGGTGCCTAACCCTGGAGCACCTTCTGCACCAGGGAATCTTCGGGAATTCAATACTGTTAGTAATCGCTTTTATCTTGATTGGGATTTGGTTCCTGAGGCGGATCGCTACGAAGTCTTCTTCTCAAGGAAACAACAAGACAACTGGTACTTAGGAATGTTTGTTACTGGACCCCCGACTACTGAGTTCCAGGCAACAGGCCAGCGTAGATGGGCTAAAGTACGATCGTCAGCTAACGATCAAGTGAGTATTTTTTCACAAATCGTTGCTTTAAAGTAAGGAGAAAATATTATGGGGGCAGATCAAAGACTAAAAGACGAAATCACAAACGATCCAAACACGGTAGGTTATGGGCCTATGTCAAACTTGGACGTAACCAACAGTCTCAATGCCTTAACCAGCAGTCAAAACAGATCAAGTATGTCAGCTTCTGAAATCTACAATCAAATTGATGAGACTGAATGGTTGGCTTTGACAGATCCTCAACGACAAGAGATTTGGGACATCCTACATCTTGGAGACGTGAACCCGTTTGGACTTGAGGCGGATCGATTCTTAGCAATCTTTGGTGCTGGAACAACCATCTCTGCTTTGAATGCTGCAAGAGTCACAGCCATAAGTAGAGGAGTTGAACTTGGGTTGGGATTTGTGTCACTCGGTGACGTAATATCAGCAAGAGTATAAAGGAGATTATTAGGTGGGTTCATTTTCTCTTTTGGACTGGCGCGGTGAGAGCTTTAGCAGTTGTCCATTTACATCTATCTATGCGTTCTCGTATAGTGTTGGATTTAATACCCGTTCTTTCAGACCATTCAGCTACAGTGAGAGTTTCTTTTCCGAGAGTGAGCAATCTGTTTCGTCTAGTGTTTCGGCTTTGTTCTTTGGTAAAACTCCACTTACAGTTACTTGGGTAGTAACCCTTATTGTTATCAATTCTTTCTATAGACATTCTGGCTTCAGGTTTCGTTCCCATGTCCTTAAGAAACGCCTCAAAGGAATTCTCCCATCGCTTGCAAACGGTAATACCTCTTTCAGCATAAGAGGCATAGCGGTTGCTCTTGGGATCATTACAGCGTTGTTTCATTCTTTGCCAACTCGTGTATTCAGAGCTGCGACTCATGTTATGGGTAGTTTTTCTTTTGATCATCGTTTCTTTTCTCAAGCAACCACAACTTCTAGTATGGCCGAATGTAAGATTGCTTGTTGTGGAGACAATCATGGATCCGCAATCACATCTGCATTTCCAGTATTCTCTACTCTTCTTATTCTTACGTCCTACTACTATGAGTCTACCAAATCTTTGATTAGAAATATCTTTAATAGCCATAGTTTTATTATACCATAGGAGGTGTATCATCGCTAACGAAGTATTACAAAAAGAAGGAACCAGTTTTATTTTCGCTGATGTCAGTTATGCTCCAGGAGCAGCGGCGGTCAACAATCTAGGGGTGCATGAAGCAGCTTCAGATATTGACCTAGCCTCACTTGCTTTTGGTGCAGCACGACAGAGCACCAAGAAGGATTTGGGAGCAACCCGCGCTCGCCAGATTGCAGTCACGGCCTGTATAGAGATTGCTGGCGATCCCCTTGCTGGAGAGACCGTTGATTACTATTGGGGCGGTTCAAAGGAAACCACAGCAGGGATGGGAAACCCCGGTAACTTGACAGGCGTAGATGCTGCCTATGCTGGTTACACAGCATCAACTCTTGACGAAGGTTTGGCTAAGTTGCTCTACATCGGATCTTTACCTCTCTCAATTATGAACACGGCTGACGCTGAGTTCGATCTGGCTTTCATTGGAGTATTCTCACCAACACATCGTTATGGATGTTTAGTAGTTGTCAACAGCGCGACTGCCGACAATCTCCATTCTGATTCAGTGGAGATGGCTACTCAGTTCATGCCCATTGTTGATGAGGTTCAGTAGTTGTCTATTCTGTTTAATGATGCTACCCCTGACTTCTACGATCAACCCGCAGGAGAACTGCATCCTTCATTGATTCCATGCTCTCCTGTCACCGTAAGTTTTTGGTACAAAATTGACGTGCTTGGTATTCAGCACGCCACAACAGGATTGTATGATTCGGCCACTGCGTTTGATTATATTCAGATGTATCTTGGCACAGGGGATAGTTTACGGACAAAAACACGGGACAATGCTAATGATGAATTTGCTGTGGATGCTGGCCCTACAGACAGCATCATAAACCAGTGGCATCATGGTTGTGGAATTTGGCATACCTCTGCTCTTAGGGAGGTATTTACTGATTTTGAATACTCCAATGCTACAGAAACAACAGACATAACTCCTGACCCTTTACCGGATAGGGTGTCTATAGGACACCAAGGCACGTCTAGTCCAGCTAAACCATTCTCTGGAAATATAGAAGATGTAGCTTGGTGGGATGTAGTTCTTCACAGGCAGGAAGTTAGAATGTTGAGCTTAGGAGTAAGTCCATTACTTATCCGTCCTCGAAACCTAAGACACTACTTTCCCTTAACTACAACTGCACACATAACAGATGTTATTTCTGGCTCTCGTCTCATAGTTAGTGGGACTCCAAAGACAAGTGCATCTTATCCTTTTAAGAGTAGATATGGTGAATCAAAACAGTTCTTCGTAAAAGCCGTCCCCATCCGCAAGAGGTTTGCTGTTCTTTCTGACATTGGGAAAGGACCAGACCCCTCTTATACCAGAGGCTATGCCCGTAATGCTGCTGAGAGTGCCAACCCAGGTGCGTGGAAAGGTTTAGTGGGGGCTTGGGTTCCAATGTTGGGATCAACAGGATTACGATTAAGAGATGTAAGTGGTTATGGGAATCATGGAACCCTAACTGCTATGGACCCTGTTAATGATTGGATAATTCATGGTGGTAATGGACGTATAATTAAGCCCACTCCTGCTTTGGATTTTGACAATGACCTTTCTACTACTCAGGAGTATGTGGATATTGCTGGAATTGAGGGTTCTAGTTGGGACTTTGCGAGTGACAATGTGACTTTGCTGTTCTGGTGTGGTCCCACCGGGTCAGGGGCCAGTGGCTCAAGGCTTGTTGCCAAGAGTGATACTGACGGAACTGATGATTACAGTATGCATCTGTCCGCTACGAATCGTATAAATTTTAGGATTAGAACGGGGGGAAGTTTAACAAGCCTTCTCGCTTTCGACGATACTACGCCTTTTGATGGAACTCCCCGACACGTAGTTGGTAGGTACGATGGCGTAAATATGGAAATATTTGAAAATGTAATTCTCAACGATCAATCAGCAGCAAAAACAGGCATTATCGACAATGGAGGAACAGGTACGGTTTTGCGTATAGGGAATACGAAAGGTAGCAGTAATGCTGCTCGAATGTTTCAGGGGACTATGTGGACGGTTAAGATCTACAACAGGGCATTGACACTAGAAGAAATACGAGAGGATTACTATGATCCGCTGGGTTTTCTAAGACTCAAAACCTTTGCAATAGCAATCCCACCCTTCAGACCTGTAGCTGCTGTGCTGGATAGGTGGTTGCCGGGATCGACTGGGGTGGCTAAGTGAGTCTGAATTTTGACAGAGACGACACTAAATCTGTTGATGTGGGAGACATTGTTGACGCTCGCTTTGAACGCGCTAAAATATGGACTGCTATTATATTTTTTAATCTCAGGGACATGGTTGCTGACCAAACTGAGCTTTTCATCAAATGGCAAACTGGGGATAATCAGCAACTTATATTTCGTGTAAATTCTGGAACTCCCCTCCGACAGTTAAACTTGTTCCACGGACAAGGACTAAAGATAACAGGGGGTATCAATGTTGATTTGAACACTTGGTATCTGGCTGCTGCTCAGTGTAACGGGACTGGAGCAGCCAACGATCTGCATGTTTCCCTTGTCACTATGGGAGGCACGTTCTTGGATGACTTTTTGGCGGGAACGTCAACTAGTGATGTTGCGGATTTAACTTTGCCCATTGAGATAGCTGGAGGAACGGTAGCGGGTCAAGGTACTGCCAATGACCCTATGGATGGGTATTGCCAGTATCCAGCTTATATAAAACGAGAGCTTTCAAGAGTTGAGATACTCTATTATCTAAGAGATCCAGAAGGAGCAGCATTGTCATTTGGCAAAGACACAGTTTTCTGTTTGAGAATGGGGAAGCCAAATCTAAATGCAATAGACATTGGACCTAGATCTCTACGCCCTAGATTGAGAGGAGTTCCTGACCTTGGTCCTGAGCCTCTTATTCCTGAATATTTCCCAAAAGTCTTCGGCTCGCGCAATCTTGAGATAGACGTAACTGACCTCGACGCTTTTATCTATCACCAAACGGCCTTCCGTTTCCGGGCTGATGACAGTCCGTTATAGTATGAAAGTAAATAGTGAAACTTTGTATTCAGTGGACCCGCAAAAACCCGAAAGACTGGGAGGAGATAGATTCCTCTCAATGGGCCTCTACTCCGTCTAAATCTCTGCCTACCGGCAGTGAAAACATAAACAACACCCCAGGCTGGATTCATGATCTCTGTGTTCAGGGGATCAGATTTGGTGGTGCAGATCACTATGCCATTGAGGACTTAAACGATGGCAGTGGTGGAATAACGGCAACCATTTGGAATGACGATCCAGATGACAATCCATTTAAATACGCAGTAGTTTGGACCATTCTTCCTCTTGCCCCAGATGATAGATTTGGTGGGGCAATAAACACTCGTCAATCCAGAGTTGTCTACACAGAAGATTTAGACAGGTTTTCTACACCTGTTCAGAATACCGAAGTCAAACCCTGGTCCGAGTTCATACCTCCTGCAGAATCTATTACACGTCATGGGATATGGGTTAGTGATGAGGATTCAGAGAAGCATAATAAAAAGCAGCACTTTGAAGAATGGCGTGATTGGGGACAAGACCTGGACCCTAGTGAACTAGACGATGAAGGCAAGGTACAGATACAGCGCAGGAAGGGAAGATACAACAAGCCCAAAGGCACCTTAACATTCTTCCTCTACGATAGCACACAAGCAAACGGAATCCATACAGCAGACAATGAACTTGATGCTGATGAGACTGATATAGCTTCAAGCACAAATGTCAGTTCTTCTATCGCCACATCCACAGCAGAAAATACCCACGTCTGGGTCACAGTAGCCGGGAAACCTGGGAGTGATGATTGGCCTTCAGGTGATTATCGCATCCAGATAGATGTTCAGGCAGCTATGACTGTAGATGGTGGCTATGGCTTCCGCACCATTAATAGTGTCGCAGGTCATTTCGCTCGTGTCAATTCTGGGATCACCTCAGACTTACAGACGTTTGAAATGGTCGAGTCTGCCTTTAGCGGTACAGGGTTGAAGCTGGCGACTACAGGTACTATAGATCCTTCTTCTGGTGCCACTGGAGATCTTGCAGAGTGGTTGTGCGTGGCCGACAATACTAGCGGCAGCATGACAGGTACTCTCACTATTCGTTGTGACGATACCGACTCGTTCATGGATGGGCCGTGGTCGAATGATGTCACTCTATCTGCAGAAGGTGGATCCTATGCCATTACAGGAGCAACTACTGACAATATTATAAAGACTCCAGTAGCGGGTGGTTCCTATGCAGTAACGGGAGACACCAATGCGAACTTTACCTTCTCACTCTCAGTAGATGGAGGCACCTACGCTGTCACTGGCGCAGACATGACTCCTACTTTTCCCATAACTGTAGATGGTGGAACCTATGCCATAACTGGGGATCCCAATGCGAACTTCGACTTCTCACTCTCAGTAGATTCTGGAACCTATGCAATCACAGGGGATCCCAATGCTCTTCTAGAGTATCATCAGATCTTAGATGTGGCTGGTGGAACTTACGCCATCACTGGAACAGATGCTGATCTAAGAAAAGGTTTTATAATATCTGCTGAAGGTGGTACTTACGCTGTCACTGGAGCAGATATAACTCCTACTTTTCCTATCACAATAGGTGGAGGAACATATGCAGTAACTGGAGCAGCACTGGATCTTAGACAGTGGCTCGGTGCTCTCAATACCGACATTACTGTAGATACTTCTGGGGGAAATAAACAACTACGTCTTCGTATTGAACTTAAAAACGTAGGTACTGCTCCAGGAACTCTTCCTTCGTTTAAATATCGATACTCAAAAAATAGTGGACCGTATGCAGACATCACGGCTTCTAGTTCAAACGTAAAAACTTTTGGCACAACTTTCTTTGCTGATGGTGACGATCTTACAATACAGCGTTTGGGCAGTGATCCGTTCTTATCTGATAACAACGCCGCTGAAGAATCTACTGGCACCTTTACAATGGGGGAGAACTTTACTGCCGGTAGTGTTATTGAAACAGAAATAGCTTTTGAATTTATTGCAGCAGACGTAGTCAACACTGACACCATAGATATTCGTATTTACGAAGCAGACGATACGCTTCTCACTTCTTACGTCCAAACTCCTAGAATAACAATTCTTGAAACCGCAGGTGAGACTCTTGCTGTAGATTCGGGAACCTATTCTATTACAGGTGCTACAGCAGACTTTACTTTTTCACTCCCTGTTGCTGGTGACACTTACGCACTCACTGGAGCAAATGTAGACTTCACTTTCAATCTACCTGTTGCTGGAGACACCTATGCGGTAACGGGTGCTAACGTTGACTTTACTTTCATTCTTCCTATAGATTCTGGCACCTACACCATCACTGGTACGGATGCTAATCTTGAATACCATGCAGCTATAGATATAGGTTCTGGAACCTACGCCATCACTGGGGATCCCAATGCACTTCTAGAACATCACCAACTGTTAGCCATAGATGGTGGAACCTATGCAGTTACCGGAGCCACGGCAGACTTCACTTTTAGTCTTCCTATAGATTCTGGCACCTACACCATTACGGGTGCTACCGCAGAGCTGACTAAGGGATTTGTTCTTGAGATAGATGGTGGAACCTATGCAGTTACCGGAGCCACGGCAGACTTCACTTTTAGTCTACCAGTGGCAGGAGGAGTCTACACCGTAACTGGTGCAGACATGATTCCCACCTTTCCGATTACAATCGGTGGAGGAACCTACGCCATCACTGGGGATCCCAATGCACTTCTAGAACATCATCAGTTGTTGGATGTTGCTGGTGGTACTTACGCCATCACTGGCGCAGATATGACTCCTACTTTTCCTATCACCATTGGTGGAGGAACATATGCTGTAATCGGAGCCAATGTAGATTTTACATTTAATCTTCCTGTTGCTGGTGATACCTACGCAGTTTCTGGAACAGACGCTAATCTTGAATACCATGTGGTCCTAGATATAGATTCTGGAACCTATGCCATCACTGGAACCGATGCCAGTTTAGAGAAAGCTGTTGTATTAGATGTGGACAGCGGAACCTACGCCATCACTGGAGCGGAAATAACATTTACGTTCACACTCACTGCTCTAAGTGGAACCTACACCATAACTGGCACAGATGCTGATCTAGACAAGACCACTCTATTAGCTGCTGATAGTGGAACCTACGCCATCACGGGTGCCACTGCGGACTTTCTCATAGGGACGGTCATAGATGTAGCGGGTGGAACCTACGCCATAACGGGAGCAAACGTAGACTTCACATTTAATAGTCCAGTAGATGGTGGAACCTACGCCTTAACTGGATCGGCTATGACTCCCACCTTTCCTATCACTGTTGATTCAGGAACGTATGCAGTAACGGGAGCCACGGCAGACTTTACATTCAATTCTCCAATGGATTCAGGTTCCTATGCCATAACCGGGGATCCAAACGCACTACTGGAATATCATCAGCTATTAGATGTAAATTCTGGAACCTACGCAATCATAGGGGCTACGGCAGATCTTCTCAAGGGCTTCATAGTAATAGTTGTTGGAGGCACTTATGCTATCACTGGTGATCCTAATGCGCTCCTGGAGTATCATCAACTCTTAGACGTAGCTGGTGGAACTTATGCTCTAACTGGAGCAACTGCTACATTCACGTTTAGCCTTTCTGTAGACTCTGGAACTTACACCATAACTGGCACAGATGCCAGTTTGGAAAAGAGTTCTTCTCTCATGGCAGAAGCAGGATCCTATACAATCACTGGCGGAGCTGCTGACTTAGATTACTTTGTAGTCCTAGATGCTGGATCTGGCACCTATACGATAACTGGAGGAGCTGCCACTCTAGTAAAGGGAACGGTTTTAGTTATAGACGGTGGAACTTACACAGTAACCGGGACCGCTGCGGATCTGGACTACAATCCTGTTGTTATTGCAGGATCAGGAACCTACGCTGTTACCGGAGCCACTGTAGACTTCTTAGAATCTGTTGTTCTAGTAGCAGGTTCTGGAACATACACCATAACCGGAGGGACTGCTGATTTAGACATTGCCATCCTTCTTGCAGCAGAGGGTGGTACTTATGCTCTTACAGGGGCAACGGCAGACTTTACTTTCTCGCTTCCTGTAGTCGGTGGAACCTACACTATTACAGGTACAGATGCTCTCTTAGAGCATGATCAACTATTTGATGCAGAAGGTGGATCATACGCACTCACTGGAGCAAATATAGACTTTACGTTTAGCCTTGCAGTTGATTCTGGAACTTATACCGTAACGGGAGCAACAGCCACTATATTAATCGCTTCAGTTCTTGTTGCTGGTTCAGGAACGTATGCGATCACTGGTGCAAGTGCTGATCTCATAAACATAGGAAAGTTCAGAGTAGAGATTACAGAGATTGGCTACATTGAACAGTCACTAACTGCGGAAGGAAATATCGATCAGGATCTAGGTGAAATAGGCTACATTGATCAATTTTTGGGCAAATAAATGAAAAATATTATAGGATATAAATAATGGGCATAGACCAAATACGCAAGAACGATATTGGCACCTCTTTTGAACGTACCATCCAGGACAATTCAGTGCTCGTAGATGTTTCTGGAGCAACTACTAAGGAAATCATTTTCCAGAAACCAGACGTTAATGGTACTCCTGGCGCATTTGTTACCCAGACTGCTCAATTCACTACAGATGGCATAGATGGGAAAATACGGTACATAACCGTTCTCAATGACTTAGATGTTATTGGTGTTTGGAAGTGGCAGGCCAAAGTAGCTCTTGGAGCAGGCACCTGGAAGACAGATATCCTCGACTTTCAAGTTCACGAGAATCTCGAATGATACAAGGCGTGTGTTGCATTTGCAGCCGAGGACTTGTGTTCTCAAAAACGATTGAGGCCACTGATACAAATATGGACTATGCAGATGGTAGGTGGGTTAGAGAGTTCACTCATGACAAACCCATACCAGAAGCACAGAATGAGATTGTAGAAAAAGCCAGAAAGTGGGAGCCTGAATGGTTATGGTTTGTGGAGGAAGATATTCAACCCCCAAACAATGCTTTATCTATGATGTTGGAATATGGCACTACTCATAGTGTTATCACGACTCGTTACAGGCTAAAGGGTGGATCTCAATGTGGTGCAGAATCTATGGGCGAAGTTAAATTCACAGGTATTGGCTGTACTCTTATAAGAGCATCTGTTTTCGACAAAATTGGAAAGCCGTATTTCTTCACTGGAAACGTTTATAATACAGATCTTGAAAAGGTAGGGGTAGATCCGGATCTTTATGGTCAACAAGATGTATACTTTTTCGCGCGGCTAAAAGAGATGGAAATACCGTTTTTTACGATAACTGATTTTTCTCCTGATCATCTCAGAGTCTCTGAGTATGGCGATTCTAGAAACAATACGGGCTTTCATCACATTGAGGCTATATAGTGGGATGTTCTAGGTGTGGAAACAAAGAATGGAAAGGTTTGTTTCCTTTCTGTGAACAGTGTGCGATATGTGGAAAATGCTCCGGTTCTGGCTATTACATCCAAACTGGAGCTCGTTGTGTAATATGTAGGGGTCGAGGGTTCACTGTAAAAAAGGATGAAAGGGATGTCAAGCTCTCAAAATCCATTTGATACAATTAAGGAATTGTCCGCCGAAGGGCGTGTCTTAAATTCTAAAAACTTCCGGGATTTGGAAGACGCCATTTTAAAATTGAATAAGGTATTGGAGAGTGCAATGAAGTTAAAAGAAGAGCAGACCGCATCGCGTGTCGTTCCTTCCCTACAGTTTACTGCCAAAGGTATTAGACTCATTGGGTCCATGCCTTCTGTCAGACTCCATGCGGGAGAGAGGTTAGGTGCGTTACTTGAGCGTACTATGGACGAAAAGAAACTTTCCGCTAAAGACATTGTTGGGGATCTTCCCATTAGAGAATCTTCATTTGACAGGATAGTGTCTGGGTTAAACTCCAGACCCCCAGATGATGTCCTGGAATCCATTGCTAGTGCCTTGGGTCTAGATGCTGAAGAGTTGATAGAACTTGCCGATCTGGACAAAAGTGATCCAGTAGAATCCTTTTTCTTCTAAAGTCATGGACATTAATCTTTCCTATTCCTATTCTCTGAGCACCCATAAGATTTCCTTTACAGCAGGGGCTACTAAGGATAATTTTCCTTTCGTGGCTACTGTCACTTTTGGAGGTCGTCCCAGTGATGGTCTTGTTGGAGGAACGGATTCTATCCCTGGAGGTCCCTATAGGGTAGATATTCCCACTTCTGTTTTACAAGACAAGATTGCTGATTTGGTGGGAAAACCTGTGTTTGCATCTGATTCTCTAGCGGATCATTCCCATAGTATAGAGATAGGAGAGTTTTTGCAGGCTTGGGTTGAACCGTTCACGGATCCAGTTACGGGAGAGTTCGTTAGTGTCGCCAAGGCAAGTGGAATGCTGTTTAGAGATAGAGACCCAGATTTGGTTGACAGAGTGATATCTGGAGCTCGTAATGGGATTATGGGGTTCAGTTGGGACATAGGGGCAGTTAAGTTTAATTTAGAGGAACAGTCTGATGGAGAAAAAATAGTCAAGGTTTCCGATCTTGAGTGGCACGGGGCCACGGTTTTAAAGAAAGAATCTGCTGCGTATCAACTTACGCGATTAGCAGCTTCTAAAGACAACCAACAGAAGGAGTACGATAACATGAATGAGAAAGAAATTGTTGCCACTATTAAGGAAACAATCGCCAGTGAGTTCAAGGCTCATCAGGATGATGCTGTCAAAAAGGAAGATCTAACTGGGATTACAGAATCGATTGATGACATCAAGGGTGACATCGAGGAACTGAAGACCAAATCAGGTGAGTTGGAAGATGGTCTCAAGGCCGTTGACAAGGGAGACCCCAAGCCTAAAGGTAAGGAAGAGGATCCTCCTGAGGGAGATGTCGTTACCATGAAAGATTTCCTGGGCGGTATGAAGGAAGCCTTTTCTGAGGCCATAAAGCCCATGCAGGAATCCATCGGGGAACTGAAAACTGCTTTGGCAGGTAAGGAACCCGAAGAGGATGGTTCTTCCAGCAATGGCAGGAAGAGTCATAGAAGCGGTGAAGTTGAAAGAATCTTCGCCAAGTACGTGGACAGTGAAGACTTGGAAGGGGGAGAACCCCGCACTTCTGAGGGAATCAAGATCGCCATTGCTGCCGTCAAGGAGAAAATCCAGAACAGACGTCAGCGGGATGAAATTCTTTCCGTCTTAAGTGCTGAGAGAAGGCAGTTGCTCAAACTGGAACAGCAGAGAGCTGAGTTGGGCATTAGCTAGTCCACATTTTTACAGTTCGAAATTCATGGAGGTAGTAACGTTATGAAGTTCAATGCAGGCTCCTTGGATCTTGAAGCTGCGACATCCTTTGTTGATGGCGGCATTAT
>SDBT01011774.1_pt1 | contig 14053 bp, 10 predicted proteins | sample 2277101 | NCBI WGS metagenome assembly SDBT01 (sample SAMN10404973, study PRJNA504765) | marine sediment metagenome | isolation source: marine sediment core GS10_PC15, 103 cmbsf | place: Arctic Ocean: Southern Knipovich Ridge | collected 2010 | reverse complement strand
TTGAAATATCCGGATATGCCAGAGATATTAGTCTGAAACCTCAATTTTTCTGAGGTTCACTCTTTATATCTTATCAGAAACAGTCAAGATTTAGTACAAGTCCATTGTCGGATGTAATTTTTCCCCCGCACGGGTGAAAATGTGCACTGATTTTTGTCTCTCAAGACAATTCTAAGGACTTAAGAACCCTTACAGAAAAAGCGCGAACAGAAAACTCACATGATCAATATGTGGATATACTTTCTGGTGATCAAAATGATTCCTTTCGGCAATTAAAAAAAGAGTAGCAGCAGCCCTATGAAGTCGTATTCGATTGGCTTAAGCGGAGCTACGTTGAAATCATCCCTGAAAGAGAATTTTAAGTATATATCGAAAGAAGTCTTCAGTTTAGGTGTATGTAAAATAATCTTACGTTATGTATTGACTTCTTACATATTTATATGTAAGATATAATTACATTCTGTAAGAGAGGTATTAATATGGATCATAAAAGTGCTGTAGATCTATTAATTAGAATATTAAATGACGTACAAGAAGGCGTTTCTGATGAGAAGGAAAGAATCACAGGAAGAACATGTCCTCTACAAGATTTATTTAATTTCGATAGCTTAGCAAGTGTGATGACAACTGGTCAAATATTAGAGGAAATTGGTGAAGATGAAGATTCTAAAATACAGAATCTATTTGTAGCAGAAGATAGTAATGTAAAATTATACGCATTAACAATCAATGAAATTGCAAAGACAATTGTTGAATTGTCTAATGGAAATATGGAGGAATAATTATGGATGATACTAATGATATAAAGAAGATTATTGCATCAAGATTGAGTATAGCGAGAAAAAGATCTGGCTTGTCACAATTACATGTAAGTAAACAATTAAATATCCCGCGACCATCTATTTCTGAAATTGAAGCCAGCCGGCGGAGAGTATCTGCTGAAGAACTTGTGCTCTTTGCAGATTTATACAAGGTTGATATAAATTGGTTAGCTGGTAGGAATGCTGATTCAACTACCCAATTGCATGATGAATTACTATTAGCTGCAAGAGATGTTGCGAACCTTAAGAGTGATGATTTAACTAAAGTTATAGAGCTTCTTTCTTCTTTAAGACCCAAGGATGGGGGTAATATTGATGTTTGATAATGAAAGAAAACGACTTGCAAGACTGGCAGCGATTAAAGCGCAAAGAATAAGAACCAGATATAAGATTAGCCTTACAGATCCTTTAAATCCAATAGACATTGCTGAAAAATGTGATTGTGAAGTGAGATTTTTATCTTTACCTTCTTTGGAAGGGACTTATGCTCCTCATCCCAGACCCGTGATCGTACTGGGTTCAGAAAGACCATATGGCAGACGCTCGTTTAATTGTGCTCATGAATTGGGACATCATTTGTTCAAGCATGGTTTCCGATTTGAAGAATTAGATAATCAAAAGTCAATAACCCACAAACTACCTGAAGAGTATATGGCAGATATGTTCGCAGGGTTCTTATTAATGCCACAGTTTGCTGTAAATAAAACGTTAAAAGATCGGGGATGGGTTAATTCTGAGTTAGAACAGGAACATATTTATAAATTGGCTTCTTACTTTGGTGTTGGATATAGTACTATCGTATTACACTTCACTTGGACTCTTAGAATTATAGATCCAAACACTGCGAAGAAATTATTAAAACTACCGCCTAAAATCCTAAAGAGTAAATATAATACAACTCCTGAAAATGAAATATTCTTTGTAGATGAGTTTTGGCATAGTAGATCAGTAGATTTGGAAATCGGTGACACTCTTATATTGCCCCAGGATATTAACATTGAATCTGAAGGTTTTTTAATTGAAGCTAATAAAATTGATTCAATGAAAACATTTCAAGCGATAAAAACAGGTTATCTAAGAGCATATAGTGATTCTTCAGATTGGATGATAAATATCCGGATTGCAAAAAAACAATATGAAGGTCTTGCCCAATTCAGGTTTCTTGAAAGTGATGAGGAGGATATAGAGTGAATCATATAGACAATTTACAGCCTATTTGCGGAATAAATCTGTCTGAAACATGGGCTGAAGCTGTTATAAAGTGCTGGAATAGTAGAGGGCAAATATTAACTCCGGGTCTTGTGCATTTCAGTGTAGGTGATGACTTATGGCAACTTGAGTCTCCTAATATTAGGAAAATACTTGATTGCGAATTGGGAGCAGCAAAGGTACCTTCATTTTTGGATAAAAGTTATGTTGAAACTGTTTCTGGAACAATTTTTCCAGAATCTATTTGGAAAAGATGCAATAATGATAGAAAGAGGCTATATGATTACTACTTGAAAATATGGCCTCGTATTAAAAAGAATCCTTTAAACCGGAATGGTGTTTACTTTCAGAGATTAATTGCTTTTGATTGCGTTGATTCGAAATCAATGAACCAGCTAGAATTTATCATTAAACAATGGGAAAGTGGTAATCATCGACATAGTGCACTTCAAGCTGCGATTTTTTCCCCCCATAAAGATCATCGTAATGGACCATATTTAGGATTTCCCTGTTTACAGCATGTAGTCTTTCATCCAAATGGTTCAAATGGTTCGAATGGTCTGTCGGTTGTAGGATTCTATGTAAATCAATTGCTTATCGAAAAGGCGTATGGAAATTATCTTGGACTTTATAGATTAGGTAAATTTATGGCATCACAGATGGGATTAGAACTGAAAGATATAATGTGTATCGCTACTAATCTAAAGATTAGCAGTTCACCAGGTAAAGAAAAGTATTCTCAGCTGATCGATTCATTACAGCAGGAGTTATTGAATGTCTAAACTAAAAAAGTCTTATAACAATAACCATGGGAAAATGTTTGTATTTGAAGGACCAGATGGTGTTGGGAAGAGTACAATTATACAGGAAACAAAGAAGAAATTGGTTGATGACGGATTTGATGTTTTGAATCTAAGTTTTCCAGGTAAAACTCAGGGAACTTTAGGGAAGCTTGTTTATGATATTCATCATAATAAACAGGGTTTTTCTTTAAATGATTCACCTTCATCCAGTTTACAGGTATTGCATGTTGCAGCCCATATTGATTGTATTGAGAATATCATTAAACCAGCCCTTAATAATGGAAAGATAATATTACTGGATCGATTTTGGTGGTCTACTGTAGTTTATAGTTTAATAAACTTTATTCCGAAAGTAGTTCTGGACTCAATGATTACCATTGAGAATCAACATTGGGGCAATATTAAGCCTAACGCATTGTTTTTGATTGATCGGGAAAGTTCTTTTAGAGAAGAGTTTTCATTTAATAAATGGTCAAGACTAAAAAATGAATATATAAAGTTGGCAGATAAAGAGAGTGAAAATTATGAAATTTTAGTTATCCATAATTCAAGATCCGTTTCATGTGTAGTAAATAATATTTTAATAAGTATACATAAAAAACTAGAAACGAAAAATTACTCTATCAAAACCGTTAAGGAAAAGCAGAGAAAAAAGAAAGATATTCAAAAACATATCACACGAGATCCATGGTATCCTGCAAAGATAACACCGGTTTATGACACTTATTGGAAATTCGCAGCGAAACGGCAAGAAATATTTTTTCAGCGTATAATCAACAATAATCCACCTTATGCTGATGATCCTATATTAAAAGAATATAAATTTACTAATGCATACCGTGCATCGGATCGGGTAAGTCAGTATCTAATAAAAAATGTGATATATGAGGGTGATCAATCTCCAGAAGAACTTTTTTTTCGTATTATCCTCTTCAAAACATTTAATAAAATCCAAACATGGGAAATGTTATCTCAAGAGATAGATTGTATAAAGTGGGAAGAATATAAATATAGTCGGTATGAAAAAATCTTAAGTAATGCTGTAAAATCAAAACAAAGTATATATTCAGCTGCATATATTATGCCATCAGGAGGAAAGTGCTTCGGACATAATCTTAAATATAGAAATCATTTACAACTCATCGAACTAATGATGAAAGATAATGTTCCTGCGCGTATTTGTGGTTCAAAGAATCTCCAGAATATTTTTCTACTGTTAAGAAGTTATCCAATGATTGGAGATTTCTTAGCATTTCAATACACAATTGATCTAAACTATAGTGCGATGATTGATTTTCCTGAGTCATCATTTGTTGTCCCTGGACCAGGTGCAAGGAATGGAATCCATAAGTGTTTTTCTGATTTGGGGGGGCTTTCTGAAGTAGATATTATCAAATTGATGACTAACAAGCAAAATTATGAGTTTGAACGGCTTGGTATAGATTTTAAAGATTTATGGGGTCGTTCACTTCAATTGATTGATTGTCAAAATTTATTTTGTGAAGTTGATAAATATGCTCGTATTGCACATCCAGATATAAAGGGATTAACAGGAAGAAGTAGAATTAAGCAAAAGTTTAGAAGTAATAATTATGAACCGATTCAATACTTTTATCCTCCAAAATGGAATATAAACAAGGCCATCCACGACTATTTAATAAAGGCCAGTTATAACGTATCAGAAAAAGGAAGTAATAATGTCAATTCCATATAAATTAAAAGAGATCAAAATCGAAGTAACCCATGAGTGTCTTTTGAAATGTGTTCATTGTTCCAGTATGGCTAATTCAAAATGTGCTCGAAAGATGGAATGGGAAACCTGTAAGAAGATAATTAATGATGCAGCTAAAATGGGTGTGTCAGAAGTTGCATTTTCCGGTGGGGAACCTCTTCTTTGGCCTCATCTGATAAATGCTGTTTCTCTCGCAAGAGATTTAAACATTAATGTTTCAATTTACACAACTGGCAATGTTCCAAATGCTTTGAACTTGCTTACTCAACTCAAGTCGAAAGGTGTTGAAAGAATCATGGTTAGCATATTTGGGGTGGACTCTATTCAGCATGAAAAAATTACTTGTGTGAAGGGAAGCTATAAACAAACAATTAAAGTTGCTAAAGAATCTGTTATATTAGGGTTTTATGTAGAGTATCATTTTGTGCCTGTACGAACAAATTATAATTCTTTAAAAGCTATCGCCTATCAGGCTTCAGAAAGTGGAGTTAAAAGAATAAGTTTATTACGTTTGGTTCCTCAAGGGCGTGGATCAAATTATACGGATTTACTGCTTGATCATAAACAAAACTTAGATTTACGTTCAGATATAATAAAGCTCCGAAATCAGGGATTTGATATTCGTCTTGGTTCTCCATATAATTTTTTAATGTTGAACGAGAATCCAAAATGCTTTTCAGGAATTGATCGGCTGACAATAGGTCCAGATTTAAGGATTTTTCCATGCGATGCGTTTAAGCATATAACTCCGGAAATGCTTGATTGTGATAAAAAATACTCGGATCTGAATATGCATTCATTAGCTGAATGTTGGAATAAATCTTCATACTTACAGAAAGTACGAGAGTATATAGAGACCCCAATAGGTGAGGTGTGTAGTAGATGTAACGATAGAACAAAATGCCAATCTGGATGTATGGCTCAAAAGTTTTATGCATATGGTAGACTAAGAAAAGTCCCAGATCCTTTATGTTTACATAAATCTGCAGAATTGCATAATCCAGAGCAAAACAGGATGGGGAGTTCTGTGGAGCGTGCCAATTCGAACTCAAAGGAGTGGCTGTTAGGTTCGAAAATCCTGATTAAAGGCCACCGAAAAGTGAACTTAATTCCCAACAGTAGCGTAATATGGTGACGGTACTGTTGGATATGCTCTATAAACATGATAAAAAACAGCTTCAGTCTTTTTATCTACATCGTTTTGAGTATAATAATCCACGGGCAAACCGGTTGTTTCATCCCACAAAAAATTTCTAATTAAAACTTTTACTTCATCTCTTGTTGGCTCTCTGTCTTGCCACTTATACAAATTTCTCAGTTTTACTTTCAGAGTTTTTAACAATTCTTTGGCTACATTCTTTATTTTTTTGATTTCTTGTGGTTTCAAATCTGGCTTTGCCAAAAGATCATAAATAGCCAAAATTTCCTCATCCAACCCTTCTCGTACTGCACGGTTTTCTTCCTCATCCAACTCTTGTACAAATTTTAATAAAGCCTCAAAAGTAGCCTCAATATGTTGACGATCTTTTTCTTTGTTGTACTCGTTAATGATCTTTTCATAATGTTCTTGAAAATCTGTCCGGAGAGGATTTTTTTGAATAAGCCGTTCCAACTTTTTCTCAATCACACGTTTAAGATTTTGCACGGTGGTATTTTTAGTTTTTGCGTGTTCAAATTCTGCTCGCAACCGATTAAAATCAATTTTACTAATATCATATGGTTTGTTGGGCTCTTCGGCTTTGTCGGGTGTAATGATAATTGAATCATCAATAACTTCATGCAGTTGTTTAATAATATCACTGATATCTGCATTATCTCGATCTTTTTGCAGACTTTTGTAAATGATATTTATCGCGTTGTATTTGTTGCGATAAGTATTCACTCCGGGGATCGTAAGACATGCTTTGAATTTTATAAATACTTCGCGGCACATGACCTCAAATTTCTTTCTGGTTTCATCATTCTCATTTACTGCTTCTTTGGCCACAACAATTGCCTTGTTTCTATCAAAGCCGCTTGAACTGATAATTGCATCAAGTGACGCTTTTCGTTCATTGAGAAAATCGATTACCATACAAATAGCTTGTTTTAATTCTTCAAGTAATTCTTCTTTAGTTCTGGTTGGGTCCAATCCATCAGGCCCTACTCCACCAGGTCTGCCGGTATCTCCTGTACCGGTAAAGGTAGCGAGTGCTTTGCGTAAATTCTTAAGGATGCCGCAATAATCAACTATGAGACCATTATTCTTATCACCATTGACTCGGTTTGCCCGGGCAATCGCCTGCATAAGCGTATGGGCTTTGAGCGGTTTATCCAAATATAAGTTTGCCAAACTCGGTACATCAAATCCGGTGAGCCACATCGCACAGACTATCGCAATTCTAAATGGGTGTTCTTCTTTTTTAAAAGCAAAATCCACATCAATTCGCGTTCCGTCGGAAAGTTCAAAGCCCTTTTTCATTAGTCGTCTATGCAGTGTAATATCGAAACCCCATTTTCTAAACTTATCGATTTCCCCTTGTTCCTCGCTCACAATCACAGCCATCTTTGTTACCTTCATCCAGATGAGCTGGTTAGAAAGATGATCCTTTTCTTCTCCTGCGGCCATTTTCCAGGACTCTTCTATTTCCTCTGCTTTTTGATCCCAGTATTGACCAATCAATTCATACATCCTCACACAAGTGAGCTTATCAATACATACAAACATCGCCTTACCGGTTTCCCATGAGGTGGTGTAGTGATCAACAAAATCTTTGGCAATTTGATTCAACCGCTTTGCTGCGGTAATGATGTGATAATCTCGCTTCAGCTCTTTTTCCAATCGCTGACTTACATCAATGTCATCAATTTCAATTTCTTCCAATTTTTCAGCAATGCGATTATTGATATCATTAGTGGCTAGACCTAAAGTATCGCCTCGCGAATCGTAATAGAGCGGTACAGTCGCCTTGTCTTCTACCGCTCGCTGAAAGTCGTAGGTGGAAACATAATGACCAAAAACCTTCATGGTGATTTGATCGTTTTTAAATAACGGTGTGCCGGTAAAACCGATAAAGTTGGCTTTTGGTAAGGCATTGCGCATATTCAGTGCCAATGTCCCATATTGGGTGCGGTGCGCTTCATCGGTGATCACAATGATGTCATCTCGCTTGGTATAACCTTCATCTGGATCTACTTCCTGATTGAATTTTTGAATCGTGGTAAAGACATAGGCCTTGTGCTGACTCATTAGTTCAGCTAAATGTCTTCCGCTAGCTGGCCGGCAAGGATTTTTATCGTTATCAGCTACACCACATCCGGCAAAAGTTTTATATATTTGCGTATTCAGATCAGCACGATCGGTACAGATTAAAAAAGTATAGTTGCCGCCTATTTTTCGGTGTACTTTGGTAGTAAAAAACACCATTGAATAACTCTTCCCGGCGCCCTGTGTATGCCAGAAAACGCCGAGTTTCCCTTTGACTCTTTTGGGATCATTCAAAGCCTTGATGACCTGATTGACGCCGAGATACTGGTGATTTTTCGCCAGCACTTTTCTCTGTTTGCCAGTGGAATCATCATAGATAATGAAATTTTCAAAAATATCCATGAAATTTTTCTTATCACACACACCTTTCAAAAGTGTTTCCATATCCACTACACCCGGATCGGATTCTGACAAACGCTTCCATTCATGGAAATGTTCATATCCAGCAGTAATTGTACCGACTTTGGCTTTTTCGCCATTAGCAAGCATGGCAAATGCGTTGTGATGGAAAAAGTGCGGGATTGTGTCTTTGTAATCGGCAAAGTTTTTTGCATAGGCGTTTTTTAGATCTTTATGGATGTTTTTACATTCCACAAATAAAAGCGGAATACCGTTGACAAATCCCACAATATCAATCCGACGGCGGTAAAGATCGCCCTCTACCCACAATTCGCGCACAGTCAAAAAGTGATTATTGGTGGCCTCTTCAAAATCAAAAATCTTGAGCCGTTCTTTTTTAATCTCCCCCTGTTCCCCTTGAAAAGAAACAAGTACCCCATCTTTAAACAGTTTGTATTTATCAAAGTTAGAGGCAAGCATGGACAGGCTCTGGGAATAATCCACTACTTGCCGCACAGCTTCATCATAGACTGTTTCGGGCAGCCCTCTATTGAATATTTTGAGGGCTTGCTTGAGATGACGCGTGAGTATTACTTCGCGGTCAGAATTTCTCCCAAGTAAACCATCCGGTCCAAACGTTTCCTGATTGTAGGCATAAACCGACTCCCAGCCGAGTTTATCTTGCAGATAATCGGTAGTTGTTTGTTGTACTAACGTGTCTTCGTTTAAATAGGTCATAGTTTTATACTTCAATTACGCCGCTCATCAGTCGCGATAAAAGCAAATCCCGCACCTGGGCGAGTTTTTGGTTTTCCAATTTTAGATTCTTAAGCAAATTAAAAATGGGTGTTGCCAACTGCTCAAATTGAAAACATAGATCATCGGGTGTGATAAGCAATTTTATTCTATTAAGGTCTCTTGGATAAACATGTGGTTGAGCGACGCCAACTTGTAATCTGAAAATTGAAGTTTGCATACTTCGCAATTTTAAATAAAAGAAATAGATGTATTTAGTCGTTTTATTATCAATATAAGAGCAATCAGAAGCCCATATATCAGTATCATACAAATTAACATATCCGGAATTTGCTCCAGATGCACTTATTGTAATCACAGGAGCAAACACATTTGCTTTATTGTGATAGTAAGTTGGTTCTAAACCACCGCCAACCACAGGAATATCTCCTTCTATTGCTTGCTCAAATGTAATATTGCTTCCCTTCTTAACTATTGCAATATTCTCTAAAAGACCTCTTTCCCACCCTTCCGGCAGACCATCAACTACCTTTACTTTTCCATACCCCGGGAAGCGGAAATACACAAACCACTCGCGGAATAAGAGCCGCGCTGATTCTTCCAGAAGCTGCATCCGCCGACGGTTAATATCGATAAGTTGATTGTATTTTTCAATAATCAATGATATTTCTTTTTGTTTTACTACATCAGGAACCAAAACTTTAACTTTATATATTCTTCTAGGGGCAGTGTGTCGGACCTTGGTACCAGTAGCACTTCCATAGATTTGACTTCTAACACCGCGAGAATTAAAAAGATAATAGAGATATTTCTTATCAAAAACATTCTTATCGATCTCATCTATAAGTCCTAGTCTTTGATTGTGAAGGTATATATTATCTTCTGGGATAAATGCTGAACTTCCTATCAAACCAGGCCCCTGCTCTGTCATGGCAATAATGAGATCATCTTTTTTTAATAAATAATCATTAGGAAAAACTCCAAGAAAGTATCGGTCTTTTTCAGGTCTTAATTTAAATCCTCCCTCTTCATAGAAATTTCCAGGCGTTAAAAGAATATGCTTTCCTTGATCCGAAAAATATTTTCCAAGAAATGCAAACCCATGCTTAATATGAATTCCGTCGCCTAATTTTCGATTATTTAATTTCATATCTTCAGTTTTTTAAAATTAACATCGATCTGTTTTGCCAATTCGGCGGCTTGGACATTCAAGCTCTCCAATTCAGCATGAATGGTGCGCATGGTTTCGCCAAAATCAAAGTCAGGGTCTTCTTCCTCAGGCGCAACACCCACATACCTGCCCGGTGTCAAACTCCAGTCGTTTTCTTTGAGTTCCTCTTTGTCCACCAGCTTTGCCAATCCTTCCACATCGCACAATTTTTCTTCTGGGAATCGCTCTATAAGCCATTCGGCTTGGTTATGGAAATAGCGAGCGAGTTTCAATTGTTTTACTACTGTGTCGTGAGCCCCTTCAGTTTGCTTTTTAAGGTTAACAATCTCTCGTATATTCCACTCGTCGCTCTCTTTGGCGTTATAATTATTGAGGCACACATCGGTTAAACGATTTATCAATCGATACATCAACTCGGCTTCTTTGATCAGTTTGTTGTTTTCCTCAGCTAACGGTTCTAAATCCTTCAGCGCTTCGATAAGATTGACTGCGTTTTTGTTCTGCTTTTCCCACCATGCACTTTTATCTTGTGTCAGTTTAGCAAATGTCTGGATTCCACTTGTGTACGCTTGTAAACAGTCAGCTAATTCTTTAAAAGTTTCTGTTTGTTTACCGTCTTTGGGAAGTGTGGAAAGAAACGGCTGAAGTTCTTTGTTTAACTTGTCAAAAACAGTTTCATAGTTGTGTGTCAGTTCAATGCTTTGTGTGGCTTCATTAAACATAGCAGAAATATAATTCACTACCAAGTAATGAAAGCGTTTCGACTCACCTCGATAAAGCCAAATGATAGAGAGAATATTTAGCAACTGCTCCGGACTAAAATCATAAATCTTTCGAGTGACTTTACGAAAAATATTGCGCACATCAATCATTAAGACTTTATCTTTAAATTCTGCCGGTTTGGATTTATTTAAAAACCATAATTCACAGGGAACGGTTCGGGTATAGAAAAAGTTTGAGCGAATCGCAATCATAATATCCACATGACCAGTTTCAATCAGTTTTTCTCGCACTTCGGCCTCACCTCTACCGGCGCTTGATGCTTGAGATGACATCACAAAACCGGCTCTGCCTTGATCGGTTAGATAACTGTAAAAATAACTAATCCAGATATAGTTGCCATTGCTGACTTTGCCTTTTTTATTTACTCCAGGTAAGCCAAATGGTAGACGGGGATCGTTTTTAATTTTATCCGCGTCAATCTCATCCACATTGAATGGCGGATTGGCCATTACAAAATCGGCTTTTTTATACAAATTATGTGGATCATCGTAGTAAGTAATTGCTTTTTTAATATTACCTACCAAACCATGCACCGCCAGGTTCATTTTTGCCAGGTTGATTGTAGTGCCGTTTTTCTCAAGCCCGTAAAAATTTAATTTGTCAGTGGGGTTCTGATGCAGTTTCTCTACAAAACGGGCGCTTTGGACGAACATTCCACCGCTACCGCAAGCAGGGTCAAGCACTGTACCTCTTTTGGGTTCCAATACATTGGCAATCAAGGACACCAAAGAAACCGGCGTAAAAAATTCGCCGCCATCATGGGCTTTTTGATCTGCAAACTGGGTGAGGAAATATTCATAAATTCGACCAAAGACATCTCCAGTAACCTTTTTAAGCTCTTCAGGATTTAATGACCGTAGTAATTGGCCCAATATTTCGTTATCTAGTTCCCGATATTCTTTTTTTGGCAATACGCCGCGCAGGGTTTCATAATCCACCTCAATTGATTCCATTGCATCGATAATGGCTTTGGCGCGATCATCACCATCTTTCAGGCTCACCAGATAATCAAATTGAGCTTTCGGCTGTAAGAATATTGCAGATTTTTTACTAAAATCTTTTTTAGTTAACTCTGGAGTTTTACCACCTCTTGTTGGCAAGGTGGCGATGATTTCATCTTTTACTGCTAAATACCGACTGTAAGCATGACGTAAAAACACTAAACCCATCACTGGCATAAAGTATTCGTTGCTGGCGTAATTGGAGTTTGCTCGGAGCGTATCGGCCGCACTCCAGAGTCTTTTTTCGATTGCTTCAATGTTTTCTAATTGTGACATAATTATATTTTAGTTAAAAAGTAATCCTTTCTCCTTAAAACTTACATAACCATCATCGGTAATAATGATATGATCAAGCACTTCAATATCGAGAATCGCACCCGATTGAATCAATTTTTCAGTGAGTTTAATATCTTCATCAGACACTTCTGTATTTTTTGATGGATGATTGTGCGCCAGGATAATGGAGGAGGCAAGGTGGCGTATGGCTGGTTCAAATACTTCTCGCGGATGCACCAGCGTTTGTGTTAATGTGCCGATCGAGATAGTTTCTTTATGAATGAGCTGCTTACGGGCATTAAGATACAACACCTTGAAATATTCTTTTTGTTTTCTCCGCAAATCAGCAAGTTGAGCAATGGTTGATCTGACGGAATCGAGAATAGGGAGAGAATCATTAAAGGAACCAATCGCGCGGCTGCCAAGCTCCAAAGCAGCTTTAATAGTAATGGCTTTGGTAACTTCCAGCCCCTTAATGACAGTCAGTTCATCCTTCGTAATGGCTAAAAGTTTTGACAGGGGATATTTTTTCAAGGTTTCCCTGGCAATATCCAAAGCGCTCTTACCAGATCGACCGGTACGAATAAGAATAGCCAGAAGTTCAGCATCACTTAAATTCTCTGCTCCCTTTTCAGACAGCTTTTCTCTGGGCCTCTTGTGTTTTGGTAAGTCTTTGATTTTTGTCATAATTAAATTATTTTCATTAAACAGTAGTATTTTATCAGTTTTCCCCTAAATATAAAAATCGTTTTCGTAGCGAAGCGGAGAAAACACCTTATTTCCTCTCTAAAAATAAAATATTTTGTTTTGCTTCCTTATTCTTAAAGCGAAGCGGGAAATTCCTTATTATCAAAAAAATAGAATAAGTATGACGCTTAACTCGTTACTATCCCAAGTGTTTTCGCAATGCATACCCAAGATTGTATCTTCTACAAACTTCTTTGTATTATAACTATAAAGTAAATACATCAGTATAACATCAAAGTTTCTTTACTTCTACTGAAAAGTTTCGGGAACCATTTGCGCTGTAGAGATTTTTGAAAATATCCTCTGGGCAGCCAGGAGCTTGAGGAGCATAAATCCTGGAAGAATAGGAATTATCATGCAAAAAATAGACATTTAAGCGCATGTGTGGTCGGGTAAGCGGGGGGCGTTACCGCCCCACAGGATTGTCACCAAATCCACACGCTCCCCTAAGAACTGCACGTGAGACTTTCACCTCATGCAGCTCAAGCCCGCATAAGGCACCTTTCAGCACCCACCCCTGAATATAGGAATTAACTCCTTTTGTTTCAGGTATTTCACAATACTAGTCTGAATCTGACGTCCCTAAAGAAGGATTATATCCCTCCGAAGGGTAAAGGTGCCGTGCCGTCAAGGGCATTTTGAGCTTCCTTTATTAGTGTCTCGTACCAGACGATCTTGTGATTTTGGACCTGTCAGAAGTTAGCACTTTTTCGAGTTGGGGATAACCCCTATCCAGCCCATTACAGATTGGCATTAGCTTCCTCTGACATCCCATACCTGCATCCCTATCGGCTCACCTTACGGCTCGCTTTCCCAGAGGGAGAAATACAGGCTTACCACGTTCCACACCTTCCATCCTAGCCTCCCGACCGCATGAGACTAGCAGTCATCACCTTCTTATCACGAATCAGATAACCAGCATAAATGCTGAGGCTACATTGTCCCTGGCGCACTTTATTCAGCCAGGTAGGGTACGAGTGGCAGAACACTCGGTTTTATCCTGATAACGGGTAAAACAAATAACTAGGCGACCACGTGTCGCACTGAAAAATTACATCCGACAATGGACTTGTACTAAATCTTGACTGTTTCTGATAAGATATAAAGAGTGAACCTCAGAAAAATTGAGGTTTCAGACTAATATCTCTGGCATATCCGGATATTTCAA
>SDBT01011772.1_pt1 | contig 14054 bp, 11 predicted proteins | sample 2277101 | NCBI WGS metagenome assembly SDBT01 (sample SAMN10404973, study PRJNA504765) | marine sediment metagenome | isolation source: marine sediment core GS10_PC15, 103 cmbsf | place: Arctic Ocean: Southern Knipovich Ridge | collected 2010 | reverse complement strand
ACGACCCATGAGCTTGCCACCGTGCCGAATCTCCCGTTGATCGGTAATCTGTACGAAAAGGTCCGCGCCCTGAAAGAACTCGAGGTGGCCGGCTTCATGGGCTGCTGGAACTTCGGCTGTGCGCCCAGCGCAAACCCGGCCGCGTTCAACCGGTTCTGGCAGGCTGCCACATTCCCGCCAAAGGAAGAGGCGCTGGTGGAGTTTGCCGCGGATTACTTCCCCGGCTGCGATGCTGAAAAGGTGGTTGAGGCCTGGGAACAATTCGCCGCGGCCATGGACAGCTACCCATTTTGCATCGCGTTTATGTACCTTGGCCCGAACAATTACTCGCTCGCCTACCCGGTACGGCCGAGTCAGGCAAAGAAAACCCCGCTGGGCCCGTCCTGGATTGATCTGAAGCGCGGTGAATGGGTCGAAAGTAACTGGCTCGATGGTTTTACCTGGCCGGAGGTGCGGAAAGGACTGGGGCAACTCGCCAGGGATTGGCAAAAGGGCGCGGCGCTGTTGACAAAGGCGCTGAAAGGATCCTCTTCGGAGCACGCCCGGCAGGAGCTTGATAATGCCTGGATCTGTTACCACGTCTTCCGCAGCACCTGGAATACCTACCGCATCTTCAATCTGCGCAAGAACTGGGCGGAGTCAAAGCTCGACGCTTACCTGAAGATCATCAGAAACGAGTTGGCGAACCTTGAACAGGCTTTACCGATTGCCGAACGCGACAAACGGTTCGGCTGGCACGGCGAATGCCACGCCTATATGTTTGATGCACCGGGTATTAAGAAAAAGGTCGCCACGCTTACCCGCCAACTGCAAGAGTCTTCCAGCCCGGATGCGTAGCCCGGCCCTTCCAGGCGGTGTAATTACGGCAGAGCCGTTGCCGTAACGATTCTGGCCAAGTCTCCCTGCCCCAGCGACATGGCCGGGCGGAAGGTTCCGCTGGTAGCGTAATTGCACAACTGCGCCAGCAGATAACGCGCTTCCGGCCAGGCTTGATTCAAGTCCAGCGCCGAGATAATCATGCCGCCGGCGCCGTACGCAACTTCGAGCAGATAACCCAGCGGATGACATACCGGGTAGCGATGAATCACCCGGATTACCGGTTCGCCCTTGGTCAGACCCAGTGGCTCGAGGTCCAGCGGCGGCGCGTTCTCGATCATTCGGAAGAAGAACAGATCAGCAAACCCTTCATGCGGCAGGTTGCCCAGCATCGGGTGACTGGCGATAAGCGTCCCGTGCTGCCCGTCCTCATAAGGCGGGTAATTGGCCGGGGGTGTAAAGAAGTACTTGATTGACCCGAAGTTCGGCAAATGCGGCCGGACCAGGCCTTCGGACGCCGCCAGGATCAGCCGCCCGCCCTTATGCATGAACTCGACGAGTGTTCCGTCCAAGGTTTCGCTCAAGACGACGACGCTGCGGCCACCCGGTTTCAGTTCATCTTCCTTCACCGAAGGAAGATCGGCCAGATCTTTCAGCCAGGTATACTGCGGGTCGCCATAACGCGCCACTTTTTCATCTGCCAAGGGCGCTGCTTTGGGCACGAGCCACAGGTCCCAGGCGTTCTTGACAATGTGGGAGCGGGTACCATCCCGCGATTCCCCGAGTTCTCCCCGCATCTGCGCTTTCAGCCGCGCTTTGACCGGATTTGCAATCACGGGAACCGTGAGCTTGATTTCCCCCGCCGGGTGTGTGCAACAGAGATCGTGTTCGGCGGGCAGTTCGCCCGCGGCGAGCACTTGCTCATCAGCCGCCAGTTGCCATTCAATGACCGGGGTCTCGAGCGGCGGATGGGAGAAATCCGAGATAAACAGGGCACAGCTCAGCGTCTCACCAGGGCTGAGCACCCGGTCGTCAAAGCCCAGACTGCTCAGCAGGACCGTGTCGCCGTTGCTTTCGCGCCAGAGCTCCGCGCCGGCATATTTTAGTTCATAGAATTCGTCCATGATCCCTTGAGGCGAGGGGTTGCAGTCCATCGCACTGAAGTGACAAATGCCCGCCAGGCGCGGATGGTCGCGGCGGCACATTTCCATCTTGCCTTTTGCTTCGAGAAATTGCAGGCGCTGGCTGACCTCGGCAAAGCGCGGCAACAGTTCCGCCAGACCGTGGCGCTCAGCCGCTTCGCGGGCGATTTCAGCGCCGTAGGGCCGCACCGCGCCGCTATATTTTTTTGTGTTCCGCACGTCAGGGAACGAACTCCACCAGCGAAACTCGTGCTGGATAAGCGGCTTTTCGATCTCGTCGTCTTTTTCGCCCTCGGCATTCACGAAGTCACCGGGCAATTCCGGGTTATAACCGCCATCGGTCCAGATGGTGAAGGCCGTGGGCTTGATTGCCCTGGTATCGTGATAACACTGCCAGGCGATGCGCCGGAAATGGGTGTCGGCGCCGTATTCATTGCTCATACAGTACAGGTTCGCGGAAGGATGATTAACGTCCCGCATCACCACGAGGTCCCACTGTTTTTTCAGGATGGGATAGTTGTCGGGCGTCGGCTTGGGCCATTGATAAACGTGCCAAGGGGTGTGGCCGCCCCAGGGGCCGAGCATGCCCATCTCGCTCTGGACCAGCAACCCCACCTCATCCGCCACATCATAGTACTCTGGGCCGTAGACGTAGGACTGGCAGCGCACGTGGTTGTAGCCGTAGTCGCGCAACGCCTTCAGCTTGCGCCGCCAGCGTTCTCGGTCGGTGTCCGGACACCCGGTCTCCGGGCAGGAGATGAAGTCGCCGCTGCCGCGCATATAGTATGGTTCGCCGTTGATCAGGAAATGTTTGCCCTTGGTTGACAATTTCACAAAGCCGGTGCGTTCGCTTTGCGCGTCCAGCACGGCGTCGCCTCGCTTCAGCACGGCATTGACGCGATACAGTTCCGGGGCGTCCGGGCTCCACAAGCGCGGCGCGGGCACGGCCAGCTCGAAAGTCACGTCCTTTCCCGTCACGGGAATTTCTGCGTTTAGCGCTTGCCCATCGGCGCTGATTGGCTGGGCCGAGACGTGAAGCTTGAGTTGGGCATTTCCGGCGTAATCGCCAATCCGCGCCACGAGGCGGATGAGCTCCCGGTCCACGTCCGGGTAAAGCCACAGGCGTTCGAGGTATTCCGTCCCCGTGGCGGTCAGCTCGACGCCGCGGTAGAGGCCGGACCAGTTTGCCTGCCAACTGTAAGCCAGGCCGAAGCGGCGATGATGTTCGTGGACCCGCACGGCAAGTTGGTTCGGGGTCTCGAAGCTGAGGGCCCCGCTAACCTCAAATCCAAAGGGTACGAATGGCAGGTCATGGTCACCCAACTTGACGCCGTTGAGCCAGACCTCCGCGCTGGGATGCACGCCGCCGAAATTCAGCCACAAGCGCTGGCCCCGCCAATCAGCGGGCGCCTCGAACGTCGTGCCGTACCAGCCCACGCCGGTATAGGTCGCGCGAAAGACCCGGGCCGCCAGGCGAAAATCCCAGAGTTTATCCTGTCCTTCATTGCCGAAGCCTTGCCCTTGCCAGCAGCCGGGGACCGTGATCGCCTCGTCAAGTTTGGCAATGTCCGCGAACCAGCCTTCGGCAATCCCGGCGTCACCGGGATCAAGCCGGAACCGCCACCGGCCATCCAGGATTAGCCGTTTTTCGGCGTCGTGCCGCAACACGGGATTGACCCGTACCGGGCTTAGTTTGAGCGGATTAGTCACGGAGAAACAATCATTCTTCGTCGGAGTCGGGGAGGGCGATTATGAGCAGTCGGCCTTTACGGCCGCCGGCGATGGCGCTCATGCCGTCGGGAGTGATTGCCAGGCTGTAGATGGCCGTGCCGTCACCCTTGTATTGGGCCAGCATGGTCTTGTCCGCGGCGTCCCAGATTCTGACGTCGCCGTCCATATCGGCGGCGATAAGCCGTTTGCCATCGGGCAGGAAGACCACAGTAGTAACCAGATTGCCGTGCCCCCGATATACGCGGACCTGGCTGGCTTTTTCCCGTTTCGTCAGGTCCCAAAGGCGGACGGTCATATCAGCCGCGCCGGAGACGGCGCGCTTGCCGTCCGGGGCGAAGGCAACGCCGCGGACCGAGAACCGATGCCCTTTCAAGGTGCTGAGCAGCTTGCCTTTGCCCGGTTTCGCGAGGTCCCACAGGTGTATGACCCGGTCAAGCCCGGCGGAAAGGGCGCGGGCGCCGTCCGGGGAAATGGCCACCGCGCATACCCCGTGTTTATGCGGCTGGAGTTTTCCATGCAGTTCCTTTTTCGCGGCCAAGTCCCAGACGCGGGCGGTCTTGTCCAGGCTGCCGGAAAGCGCGTATCGGCCATCCGGGCTGACGGCCACGGCTTTGACAACGTTCTTATGGCCTTCGAGCTTGGCCAGTTCTTTCCCTGTTTCCAGGTCCCACACCCGTAACGTCCGGTCCCGGCCGGCGGAGATAAGCCGGTTCGCGCCCGGGATGAACGCCAGAGAGTTGACCGCGCCCTCATGACCCTTGAGGCTGCTAAGCCTCCGGCCCGTGGCCAGGTCCCAGACCATGATTTCCGCATCCAGCCCAGCGCTGGCCGCCCGTTTCCCGTCAGGAGAGACAGCTACAGCGCGAACATCTTCTTTATGCCCCTTGAGTTCACGGTTTAGCCGCAGGAGGCGGCCGCTAAGGTCCTCGATAGTGACCGGCGGCATGGCCTCTCCAAGCTTGAGCCCGGTGAAGACGAACGGTACGCGCACTTGCCGGAGGTCTTTGTTAAGCACGATCACGACCCGGCTGTCATCCTCGAGCTCGATGATGAAATTGATCGTTCTGGTCCGGGGCCCCTGGTCTGGCCCGGGCAGGCGTCCGGGCCGGCCGGGGAACATGGCCCGGACGGGAATCTCCTGGCCGCCCGCGGTGAGGAAGCGAATGGTTTTAACCTCCTGCTCAGTCTTGGGTTCGTACTCGATCTCGAGCCTGCCTTTTGCCGGAATGCGCAAGCGGGCGCTATGGCCGCCGGGGGTTAGTTGCTCGAAGCCAGCGGCCGGCCATTCCCCGACGGGTGGCAGCGGCAGCTCTTTTTCACCCTCGGCATAAGTCAGGCTGAAACTGCCGCGCACACGTTCGAAGCCGCGGACCTCTTTGCGGGTTGAAAATCCCATGAAGACAATGAATTGGCGAGTGAGTCTGGGGCCTGTAAGCTTGGGAACCGGCAGGCGGTAAGCGAAGAGCGGCGGCAGAGGGACCACCAGGTTTTCGCCGTTTTCCAGGATCAGTTCGCTCAGCACCGGCGTCGTATATGAAACCGGGGTAAACGTGTCCGGCCATTCGGCCCGCATGTTGATATTTACCCAGCTATGGCTGAATTCGAGCTTGTCGCCCTTGGCCTTGAGCACGCGGTCGGCGGCGAAGCCTGCCAAGTTCAACTTGAGGATTTCGGGTTCGATCACCGCCCCGGCATTTTCCGGGCTGGCGGTCAGCGGCAGCCTCAGCTTGAGTTTTTTGGGTCTCTTGAAGCGCAGTTCCGGCATGATGAAGGTCAGGTTCTCGCCAACGACATCCTCGAGCTTAAGGTCCGCGCCGCGATATTCCCAGACGGCCTTGGCGCCTTTGGTCTTGCGGGAATTGCTCTTGGTAATCTGCCCCGGGGCCTGAATTTCGAGACTGTAACGCACAGCCCGGCAGGCGAGCTTGACGAGAGCGAAATGCCGCTCGAGCTGTTCACGGCTGCGGCGCGGCAATTGCCAATCCAGGTAATCCATACCCAGGCTCTTGACCAGCAAGCGCGCTTCGCCTGCGCCGGCCTTGCTCAACTGGAAGCGGAACAGCGCCGACGCTTTTGACTTGGCGAATTTGCGCAGGCTTTTGAACGCAATGATGTACTTGAGCCGGCGGCCGCCCTTTTTCGTGTCGGTCACCTCGAGGCCGCGCAAAGTCAAGCCGTCGGCCTGAGCCAGGCGCTTAATTTCCGCCGCCGTCAGCGGAAATGTCTGCATTATCGGGACGCCCCAAGGCATGTGCAGGGCCAGGGTATCAGTCTGCAGGGCCTCGAGCGCCTCCGGGGTCAACACATAGTCGCAGTGCAGCTCGCCGGAGCCATCGGCTTTGAGCACAAACTTCTGTTCGAGCTCGAGGCAGCCGCAAAGCATCAGCGCGGCCAAGGACAGAAGAATTTGTTTCACGATGTGCATGTCGCGGTCCATCAGTTATCCAAGCAGCAGGAAGTTAATACCCCAACTTAGAGTTTGCAAGTAGCCAAGAACTAATTAGCAGAAACAGCCTGAGACAAACAGAAGTCAGCCCAGTCCGGCAATCAGTCCTTTCAGATAGTCCACCGTGCGGCGAATGTCCCGGGTTTGCTGTTCGCCGCTGATTTCACGCTCGATGATCAGATCGCCGTCAAAACCGAGGTCGTGCAGCGCCCGGATAAACTCGGGGAAGCGCACCTTGCCCTCACCCACGACTACCTCGGCGCCGAGATTCCTGCCGTCCGTGGGGTAAAGCCCATCCTTGGCATGCACGCAGCGGACGTAGCGGCCGAAAACGTCGAGGGCGTCAATCGGGTTGCCCTTGCCATAGAGAATGAGGTTGGCGGGGTCAAGGTTGATGCCCAGATTGTCCAGACCGATCTCCTCGATGTAGCGCAAGAGCGTGACCGGCGTTTCCTGGCCGGTCTCGAACCAGAAGCCAAGTCCCAGGTCATGGCAGTATTCGGCAATTTCGCGCAGCGTGCCGCGCACCGGTTCGTATTGTGGGTCGCTCATATTCTCCGGCAGAAACCCAACGTGCGTGGCGATAGCCGGCGCGCCCAGGACCGCGGCGAAATCGGCGCCCTGTTTCAACGCCGCCAGGCGCTCCCGCCGCCACTGCTCCGGCACCAGGCCGATGGTGGCCGGTCCCTCGCTGAAATTCCACACCGCCGGCCCGGGATAGCCCGCCCACACGCACGAGACATCTACCCCGGCGGCCGCAGCCTGGACCCGGGTTTCCTGCGGATCAACCCGGTCCCATAACACCGGGTTCCAGTTGATCAACTGGCAGCATGAAAGGCCGAATTCCGCCACATGTTTGAACGGATCCCGGTCCGTCGCCAAACTAGTCACCACACCAATACGCATTTTCAACTCCCAGTGTTCAGTGTTCAGTATTCAGTGTTCAGTATTAAGTGCTTTCCGTGTTTTTCGTGGTTGAATTGCCCAGAGTTCAGAATATCGAACAAGGAATTCAGAAGTTCGGAACTTAGATACTCACACACCTTCATACTCACAGACTCTCTTCATCAGTTCGTATTTCCTTCACCTCGGCGTGAACATCAATATACTCCTCGTCATCCAGATGCTTCTCTTCCTCCACCGGTTCTTCATCGAAAGGCTTGATGAGCCTGTAGAGACGGGCAGAGATTAAGATCACCAGCAACAGGACGATGCCCAGCGTTAAGTTCAACAGAAGCAAGCCGCAAGCCGCGATAACCGATAATGGTCCCAGGATTTTCCATTTAAGTTTCATCGAACTGCCCGGTTCCGGGTTCAGTATTCAGTATTCAGTGTTCAGTGTTCAGTGTGGGAGCGAAACGGAAAAAACCATGCCGCGATTCCGCGCACTTGCGCCGAAAATGTAATATAGCCGCATGAAAGAAGCGCGCAAGCCCGATTCAGTGTTCAGTATTCAGTGTTCAGTATTCAGTAGGGGCAGGGAAGTTGGCGGGCAAGTTGGCGCCACGCGCCTCTTACCTTGTGAGCCGCCGCATGACTGCCACGAGAAAGAAGTAGAGAATAAGCAGGAGAAAGAGCCGTTCAACGGTGCACAGAATGAGAATATTCCACGGCAAGTCAAAGTCTAATAATTTCATCTCGAAAACGAGTGCCAGATTAAACTGGATATTCGGCCAAATGGCCGTGGGCCAGCGCGGGTTGCCCGCGGGATACAAAGGATGCTCGGGATTGAACAGCCCCAACAGCCCGGACGCAGTTAGCAAGGTGCAAATGAACCAGAAAAGCGGCCGGCAGCAGCTCAGGCCGTAATTGCTGAGGAGCTTGTAAATCCCTTCCAAAAGGTTCCCTGGAAAACTGCGGTACTGCCGCCGCAGTTCATGTCTGCGGATGTGGAATGTCCTGGCAGCTTGGTAGCGGCGATATTTATTCGAGCTGCGCGTCAACTGGCGGTAAAGCTCTTGGATCTGGTGTAATTCATCAAGGTTCCTCTCCTGCTTATCCTTCGCCTCCCACTGCCGGTCATCATACAGCTCCAAGCTGTCCGTGCCGTGCCACCAGACATCGCTGAACTCAACCTTTTCAACCCGGGAACCAAGGAACGAGGCGCAGCTTAAATCCACGTGCTCGAAGCGCACCTGTTTTGCCATGCTGAAGTCAATCTGATTAAAAGGAACTCGTTGGTCCCCCTCGAAAACTCGCGTATCTGCCGCCTCGCCGCTCTCATTGTCATATGCGCCGCCAATAAGCTCAAATTCCGCGTCCTTGACCGAGACATCCGCAAAAGAGGCGTTTCCACAGAATCTGGTCGAGCGCAAAGAAAACTTGCCGTGACATTCCGCGAGCGAGAAGTTGGCATCCTGGCGGAATATGGTCTTGAAGAACTGGGTCTCGCCGTTGAAGATGGTACTGGTAAATGCGGCTTCCCCCGCGAAGACCGCGCCGTTAAACTCGGCGTTCGCATTGAACGTGGTTCCGAAGAAGCTGGCATTGCCATTGAATCGGGCCTCGGAAAACTGGGCCTGACCAGTGAAGGTCAGCATGACAAGACCAACATCACCGGGAAAAACGAAGCCGCGACAGTCTAAATCACCGTATTCGTTTTCATCCTGCTGATGTGTTTCCAGGAACTTCTGCCATTCCGCCTCGAATTTCTCTCTTTTCTCCTCAATTAAGGGGGAATGGAAAATGCAGCACGGCTTATCGTCCGGCTGTGCTTCGTAGCCCGCGGGCCAGAAGCTGTCGGTACGCTCACAACCAATATAGCTGCATTCAGACATGGCATCCCTCCTGCCAATCCACACCTCCATCGCCGGAATAATATTGACGCAAAACGGCGGGTTGTCAAGCCATCATTATGGAAATAAATCACCCCCATCCGCAACTGGACGAGGCTGGATCAGCCGAGCCGAGGCGGCACCGATTCGTATATCTGGCAAGGGCGGCTATTTGGGTTATTCGCCGAATAGTTCCGTGGCTTTGGTGGCGATATTGGCGCCCAGTTTGAGGCAGCGGTCTCTGTACAGATCCTCTTCAGGGGCTTTGCGGGAGACGGCGCCAAAGTGAAGGTAGGGCAGCCCGACCGAGATGCCGCCGGCGTAAACGATCATGCCGTGGACCAGGAGCGCGGCAATAATGGTCATCTCGGCAAAGCTGGCGCCGCCGCCGCCCGGCCAGTTCTGCGAGGCGAAGACCCCGCCCAGTTTGCCGGCCAGGTCTCCGGGGCCCGAGTCGAGCAGCTTCTTCATCTGCCAACTGCAGGTGCCCTCATACGTGGGCGAGCCAAAGATTGCCGCCTTGGCTTCCGCGAGATAGGACTGGTCCACGGCATCAACGGCCATACACTTGGCCTCGACTCCGGGCACGGTCAGGCAGCCTTCCCGCACAAGTTCCGCCATTTTCTGCGTGTTGCCGCTTTCCGAGTGATAGATAATCGCGATTTTCATAACTGATTGCCCTTCTCTTCTGGTTATTCCGATTTGTCTTCCGCCGCCGAACGCGACTGTTCGGCCTCGCCTTCTTCGTCCGTCGGAGCTTCGACTCCTCGGGATTTCATCGCTTTGAGTACACAGATGCAAAGTCCCCCGAAGAGCAGCACGAAGCCGAGCGCCCCCATTCCCGCGACCGGGAATGGGGTTCCACAGAGCCTCAAGATAATGGTCATGCCCGCGAGCACCCCCGACCAGATGAAGAGGGTCCAGTTTTTTCCCACCGCAAACGAGAGCACGAGAAGAAGCGCCAGATAGCCCCAGCCCATAATCGTAACGGAGTACTTGAGGATCTGGTCGTACCCCTCGTAGGTGGTTGTGAGGTCCTTTGAGAATTGCACGGCAAGCAGGAAGATAAGCACTGCCGGCGTGACGAACTTCACGAAGGCGTCCCACCAGTAGCCCAGCTTTATCTCGGAGCGCTCGTTGACGAATTCCCGCAACTTCCCGATGTTGAAGAAGTAGGCCACGGCGATACACTCGAGCAGCCCGACCAGCGCCAGCCCGTAGTTGGTCATCCAGTTGTCGACAATGTCGAGCCACATGAGGCCTGACCTGGTACAGTAGATGAGTCCGAAGATGAACCCGCCAGCGCATATAACGGCGCTTATACGGCGCCGGTCAATCTTGGGGAACCTGTCCTTGATCCCCACGACCACCGCCTCGACAATCGAGAAGGCGGAGTCTATGCCGAGCGTGAGCAGACTCAGGAAAAACAGCACTCCGATCACCCGACCCACGTTTCCCATCTTGGCCAGGGCGATGGGATAGGTCACGAAAACGAGCCCGGGCCCCGCCTTGATCACGTCCCCGACCCCCGTGTTCATCGCCGTAGCAAGGTAGCCGACGACGCTGAATACGGCAAAGCTCGCATAGAAACTCGTGGCGCAATTGGCGAAGGAGGTGATGAAGGCATTGTTTGAGATGTCGGACTCTTTCGGCTGGTACGAGGCATACGCGATGAGAATCCCGAAGCCCAGCGACAGGGAGAAGAATATCTGGCCGTAGGCCCGCAGCCAGACGTTTACGTCACGCAGGAGCGCCCAGTTCGGATTGAGGAAAAACGCCAGACCTTGACCTGCTCCTTTAAGAAAGAGCCCGTGAATGATCAGAATACCCAGCAGGATTATCGGCGCCGGCACCGTCCACATGACCACCTTCCCCACCGACTCAGGCCCCTTGTATATAGCCAAAAATATCAGCAGCCAAGTGAGAAAACTGAATAAAACGAGATGGGGTACGGGCATGAACATCTCTCGATGCTTCGCGGTGTTTCCCGGCTTCGCCCACTCCCCCGGTCGGAACCCGCCAAGCGCCTTCTCCGCAAAGAACACGCCGGCATTCTCGTCTTCCGTCAGGGCTTCTCGTCTCTCCTTCTCCGGTTTCGCGTTTTCTTCCGCAAGACGCTGTTCTTTCTCATCCTCGGTCTTCACGACCACGTACTTCGTCTCATCCACAGACTTTGTCCATTCGAGAGTCGGGCTCGCGACGGTATACCTCCACGCGTAGGCCATCACCGCTACATAGTAGAAGCTGATGCTCAGCCCAACGAAAAGCGCGAACCAGCCAAGCCATCTGAACCCCTTGCAGATTTTTGCCAGGGCCTCGGGTGCGCCGGCCTGAAAGCGCTGTCCGAGGGCATACTCGAGGATCATCAGGGGAATACCGGCGGTAATGAGAGCGACGAAATAGGGTATGAGGAACGCCCCGCCGCCGTTGCTGTAAGCCACGTAAGGAAATCGCCAGACGTTGCCAAGCCCAACCGCGCTGCCCACTGCCGCCATGATAAAAGCCAGGCGGCTTGGCCATCTTTCTCGCTTTTCTGCCACTGTCTCGATCTCCCTGTGACTTCTTGCCGATTCCGAGTCAACTGCCGCGGCCCGCTTTTCGGCCACAACCAAGACCACGACAGTCGGAAAAACCCCTACCATAATGTCGCAAACGGTTCGCGGCAAATCTGCATGAAAATGCCGGCGGCTGACAAATCAATGGGCAACGCGGGCCTGGCCTCGCCACGCGACCTCGTGCGGGGCGAGAGCGTAGCGGCCACCGGGCCGCGATTCCGCATCGGCATTTTCTTTTGGCTCGGGTGAATGGAGCAAGCAATAAAGCTCCTTATTCTTAAAGCGCCGGGGCCGCCAGTTCTGAGCCTGTGGCAAGAGCCGCAGACGAGATTTTCCTGTTTTCGGCCCTGCCGACATTGAAATAGGAGTCGGTTGAGCATAGACTTGCTCGGTTGTAAACGACTAGAGCAATATGGAATGTCTTTATGCTATGGGGCTTGAAAACTGTCGCAGTATTCGATGCTTGGACGTTCGAGCATTTGGTGGCCGGGATTTCAATTGGCGCAATCGCCAGAAAATGTAACCGTCGAGTATTTGAAAACCGATTGAAAATTGATCAGGAGAAGATCAGCACAAGCTATTTTGATTTAATTGCGGTATTGCTTGTGGCTTACATGTGGGAGAGTATCGAACATTACCTTGAAATTGGGATTGCTGGTCAAACCGTTAAATACTGGTTTTACGGAGTAGAGTACTGGGCCAATAGGCTTGTTGCTGACCCATTACTCTTGGTAGCAGGATATTACCTGGCTAAGTCGTACCCATATCTGGTCAATCCGGCAAGAGCCTTCTCTATTCTATGGTTGATTGTCCACGTCTTTGTCTTCCCGCATAGTATGCACCTGCATGAACTATTCTGATTGGCTTTTGAACCCAAGGTCAGGCGTTGTTGTTCAGGTTTTCCTTCTCGTATTCCATGACCTCGCGCAGGATGTCCTCGAGGGAGCATTGCGGTTCCCAGTTCAAAAGCTCGCGAATGCGGGTCGTATCCGGCGCCCGGCGCTGCATGTCCTCGAAGCCCGGGGCATAGGCCTCGTCGTAGGAGACGCAGATGATTTCCGAGGAACTGCCGGTGATTTCCTTCACCTTCCCGGCCAACTCGCGGATGCTGATTTCATTGGTCGCGCCGATGTTATAGACCCGCCCCGGCGCCTCGGGGTGCTGGGCCAGGCCAATGACGGCCTGGACCACGTCGCGGACATGGCCGAAACAGCGGGTCTGGCTGCCGTCGCCGTAAACGGTGATCGGCTCGTGTTTCAGGGCCTGGCGGACAAAGCGGGGGATAACCATGCCGTAGCGGCCGGTCTGGCGCGGCCCGACCGTGTTGAAGAAGCGCATAATCACCGCTTCGAGGCCAAACTCACGATAATAGGCCAGGCCGAGAAACTCGTCCACCATCTTGCTGGCAGCGTATGACCAGCGGCTCCTGCTGGTGGGGCCCAACAGCACGTCGTCATCTTCGCTGAACGGGATCTTGCTGCCCTTGCCGTAGACCTCGGAACTGCTGGCTACCAGGACCCGGCAGTTATAGCGCAAGGCGGCCTCGAGCACGGCTTCGGTGCCCATGACGTTGGTGGCGATGGTACGCACGGGATGTTCGACAATCAGCATGACCCCGACGGCCGCGGCCAGGTGCACAATCACGTCGACCTCCGAGACCAGCCGGTCCATCACGACCGCATCGCTAATGCTGGCGCGGGCAAATTGAAAGCCGGGCTCAGCCAGCAGGTGGCGGATATTGTCCATGCTGCCGGTCGAGAGGTCGTCCACGGCCAAGACGCGGCGGCCTTGTTCCAGCAGCGTACCGGCCAGATGCGAGCCGATGAAGCCGGCGCCGCCGGTGATGAGAAAAGTCTGCGCAGTGGAAAAGTCAGTCATGATCTTCCTTTCGAATGAGAGTTTGAGGCGAGGCCATGTTCGGAGTGTGTGGGTGTGTGGGTATGCGGGTATGTAAGTGTGTAAGTCATGGTCGAGACCACCCGCTTTCACCTTTCACTTTCCGGACACGGCAACATAGTGCCGTGGCTACACCTTACACCTTTCACCTTTCACTTTTCACCTTTCACCTTTCACCTTTCACCTTTCACCTTTCACCTTTCACCTTTCACCTTTCACCTTTCACCTTTTACTCATGGTGTTGCCTCCCTGATTCAGGCCCGGGCCGCGGCGATGGTCTGCCCGGCCTTGACCAGGGTTTCATAGCCGGTGGCGCTGTTGGCCACCAGGTCCGCGGAGAACTCGACTTTGCCCGGCGCGAAAATGAGGATAATCGTCGAACCACCAAATTCAAAGTAACCCTTTTCCTGCATCTTTTGAACCTGTTCGCCCTCGAAGGTCCACACGATGCTGCCGACCCCGAAAGCGCCGATCTCGACAAAGCAGAATTTCCCGAAATATTCGTTTTCGATGATGGTGCAGGCGCGCTTGTTTTCGCAGAAGATGTTCAACCCGAGGGCCAGGGCAATGGGATTCACCGAATAATAGGCGCCTTTGAGCCTGCGGGTTCCGGCGATTCGGCCGGCGCAGGGGAAATGGAAGCGGTGGTAGTCCGCCGGGGAGAGGCGAATCACCACCGCCTCCCCGGAGTGGA
>SDBT01011771.1_pt1 | contig 14054 bp, 10 predicted proteins | sample 2277101 | NCBI WGS metagenome assembly SDBT01 (sample SAMN10404973, study PRJNA504765) | marine sediment metagenome | isolation source: marine sediment core GS10_PC15, 103 cmbsf | place: Arctic Ocean: Southern Knipovich Ridge | collected 2010 | reverse complement strand
GCCGACATTATAATTAACCCACAACTTCAGGCAAGGAAATTTGCCGATAAAGCAAAAACTTTATAGGTACAGTTTTTTATTAACGCACCAGGGAATCGAACCCCGAACCTACTGATTAAGAGTCAGTTGTTCTTTGTGTCCACCTTTTAGTTTTAAACAAATAATGGCGAGGGCTTGAAATGCTCCTGTGGAGCGTTACAAGTGCCATTCTCCTTGCCCGGATGGGCAAACCCACGACCAAGGGCTTATGGGCTTATCACTCTCCACAGGAGTGTGATAAGGTCTTTTTTTCGTATTATACGAATCCTTTCGACTCTGCTCACCCCCACAGGTGGCTTTTTTCGTGGATTTGCGGCCCTTTCCCCCAGATGTGGCGGTTTGTTAAGTTCCAATAGTCCTATGCTCTAAATTATATCAAAGCAACTCAACCTTCCAAACAAAGGTTGGATTTCATTTATAACGAACAGCAAGTGTTTTATCCAACACAATTGATTTATTCTTTTCTTGTTATTTATTTCGATTTCTCCCATGGGAAATTATCAAGACCTGGAATTGGGATTGATAATGAATTTAGGAACACAGAAGAATTATCTCTATCAGAGATGATAAATAATTTTTCCTCCGCACGAGTTAGAGCGACATAAAATAAACGTCGTTCTTCGTCCATCGCGTCCACTAGATTCTTCCCAAAGATTCCAAAGAGAGTGTTGTCCGGATGTAGTAAAGGGAAGGAGCCATTACACACATTTAATAGTATGACGAGATCCGACTCCCCTCCTTTATAGCTATGGACTGTATACACTTCAATCTTCCCATTCGTAAACTTGCATCCTTGCTCATCCAAGGCAAAATTTAATTGGTGCTTGAATCTATCTAAAGATACACCTTCAATGTAATTAGTACGACATAAAATCACAGTCTTTAGATCACTGTTTTCCGAATCAATGATTATAGAAGAGCATAGCTTGACATACTTGGAAGCAATTAGCCTGGTATATCCTTCATCTTTATCATTTTTCTTGGCAAGGTCGTGAATGATATATTTTTGATCATCAAGAAAAACCTTTTGGTGTTCTTTTATTTTCCTTATCTCAAGCCATACATCGTCTATAAAGTACCGTTTAATCTCTCCTCCGGATTTCGATGGATGAGATTGTCCTGGTTCTCCACGTCCTTTCATTAATTCGTTTCCTATCCTAACGATTTTTTTCTTGCTTCGATGATTTGTGAGCAAATTGACTGTTTCTGAAGGATTGAAGTATTTATTAAAATCCGTAAAGTAACATAGATTTGATCCTGCAAACGAATTAATCGCTTGCCAGTCATCACCGACGCAGATTACTTTAACAGTCGGATTATATCGACATATCGATTTGATTAATTCATAAAACAATTGCGAGAAATCCTGATACTCGTCTATCAAGATCCAGCGCAGTTTATTGACATATATTGACCTGGTTTTTGAATACCCAATTGATATCTTGCATTCTCCTTTTGTTTGGTTAACTTTTTCAACCGCCCTGATCATCATGTCATCAAAATCAATCAGCTTCTTGGGTTTGGCGGTGCTTAGCCCTACCTCATATTCCAGGAATATTTCTTTTGCCAATTCTAGGAATTCTTTCTCTTTTACCGAATTAGGAACATATTCTGCGATCTTTTGTGCAATATTTTCAACAGTCCATCGCCTTTTTTTCGCATGTTGAATAAAGCTAACAAAAATTTTAGTTAGATGAGTTATGACATAATCTTTTTCTCGGAGTTTGGTAATAATCGCATCTTGGGATAAAGGATTTGGAGTCAACCCAATAGCCAATAGTTTGTTTCGTAATTTTCTTTCAAATTCCTCACGGCCTTGATCTAAATCCTTGATTGATGTCTCAATCAATGGTACTTCTCTAGATCGCCAGTATTGTCTTTTCTGCTCTATTTTGTCGTTATATTCACTCCAGGAAATCCCCCATTCGTGTGATATGCCACGCTTTGGGTTATCTGGATCAATTCCCCAATGCTCCCAAATATATTGTTTGCTATCATAGATGATTTTAAAATCAGGGCGATAAATCCCATCATCCCAGAAACACGCGTCCTCATATATATAGGAAACTTCTTGTTCAAATAGAAAATCTGCAATATATTTTTCACCTACTGACTTTACCCGCTCCCCATTCAGTGTTACCCAACGGAGGTTCCTTCTGAAATCATAATATTCTTGGTCATCTAAAAAAACCCCTGATTTTTCAATTTCTAAATATTCTCTTCTAAAAAAAGAATATACTTTCAGAATAAAACCAATATTCTTGATTTTTCTTTTTACTATCCGCTGGACAAATAAGGAAAGATTCTTCGTAATAATATCGGCTTTACCATCGTAAAGGATGTCCTCGGTGGGAGCAAGCTGATACGCTAAACTATGGAAAGTTCTTGCATTTTCAAATAATGGCTTCTTAAATTTTATCTTTATCCTTTCTCTAATTTCATCAGCAGCTTTTCTATTAAACGCTAGCACCATGATCTCATCAAGATCTATTTGATATAAATCGATCAGGATGCTTGTTATACACGCTAATACCCTGGTTTTTCCTGATCCAGCTCTGGCTGAAATTAACTTGTGCCCCTCATAAGCAGAAATCGCTTGTGCTTGTTCCTCATCAATTCCTTCTTGGTAAGAATTGTTGACAATATTCTGTAGATGATCAGCTTTTATATATAAATAATCAACAATTGACATCAAATCACTTGAAGTAATTTCCTGATCTGCATTAGCAAATTTTCCTTTTGATAACAAATCATAAATTTTATTTCTAAACAGACTTTGTTCTTTATTTTTTTTAGATTCATTCTCAAGGATGATATACTCAGACTCTGGAAATTCCTCTTTTATCAAAAACCATTTTTCACGGGCTGATTCATAATCAAACATCTCTAACAATTCTGTTATTTCTTTCTTAATTTTCATAACAAAATTCTCTTGGTCAAGTCTCTTCTTCTTGGTCAATGCTTTTTCGCGAATATCCTGGTACATTTCTCGTGGATAGTTATCGGCGATTTTTTCATAAAACTTGTCTGCTTCGTCAAAATCAAAATGGGTTAGGCACTGATTGATTCTTGCCAAAGTCTGCTCAATTAGTCCCAACTTGACAATTTCCGCAAGATCCTCCCACTCCTTCTGGATGCAAATATTTTTCAATTTCTGAAATAGAAGTTGTTCATCCTTAGTTCCCGAGGATGGATCTTCTTTTAACTGGGGGATCAATTTCTCAAGATAAAAAGACCTGTTTTCGTCCCAATAACTCCACATATCAATCAGCTGCTTGATTAGTTGCATGACCTCGTTTTGACCGAGTTCGTTTGGCATATTTTTTTCCCTCTCCTCCAAAATTGTTTTACTTGTGAACCACGAACCTGTTCGAATTTACACAATTCAAATTCATAAATTCTGACTTATAACTAATTTGATTTGATGATTCTTTGAATTCCAATCACTTCTTATTTTAAAAACTTCTTTTTCCCTAATACCCATACCGTCTATTTATATATTCCAACCACTCTGTTACTAAATCATCTTTCCCATTTTGTCTTACATACTCAACCCATTCTTGATGCTTCCATATTCTGAATAGAGCTTCACCTTCAAATAAACCTCCCCACTCAGTTTGAAAATCATTGACTCCAGAACCTCGATTGCTTTTAATCAAAGTTCGATTTCTGCCATCAAAAGCGACTGCTGATACAACCAAATTAAACTCACCACTCCTCGAAAATGCCTCCGCCATACTTTGCTGCCTAAAAAGTTGATATCCGCCTATAGCAGCTGGACACCTCAACAAAATCTTTTTACCGTGTGCAGAAAGTTCCAGATTGTCCCAATATTTCCTACCCCAAACTGCTTGATGGCAAATGGACTGAAAGTCACATTCACAAGCAGGCCGCATACAACGTGAAGGGTCAGGGTTTAAAGGTCTACGCTCAGACTCTTTCGTGGTTCTTGCCGAACACGGATAAAAACTGTGCTCAGTGTATTTACTCTCAGTTAGTACAATCCCTTTTCCATTCTTGGTTCGAACCAAGAATGCCACATCTGGTGAAGTCTGCCCAGAACCTCTGTTTCCACCAGTCTCACCCAATACCTCTGCCGGGCCTAAATCGCCTTCAAACGCGAATTCCAGCTCAACACCCTCAATAGCGGTAATTCTTGCATCAATCTTCTCCTGCAGGAAACCCAGCATCAAACGCCTGAATTCCTGATCTATCCGGATCGGAAAATACAGATTCGCGCAGCTTACCCAAGAACTTAACAAGTTATGAGTTCCGGAGTGTGCTTGTACACCTTTCTCAGCCAAATATTTTGTTAGCTCGGCTCTGATGCCAATCCACAAATTCTCTTCCCAGATTCTTTTGGGAATAATATGCGCATAATCCCTCATATTCTGAGTTCCCCATTCTTCAGTAGATATATGGTCTTTCCGCCACTCGATCTGGTGCTTTTCTTGCTGATCCCTGAATTTCATTTCATTATCCTACCTCCCCGATCAAATCCTTAACCTACTGATTTTGATGCTTCTTTTTTAATAACTTCATCAATCATTATTAACTTAATACCTATAATTGAAGGTAATAGATCCTGAAGGTTTTGAGCATATTCTGAAAATTGTTTATCGAAGATGTGTAATTTTCCATCAGCTGGAATAATTTCTTCATCTAAGTGGGGAAGCGACTGATTTACTTCTTTTAATAAATCATTGGACTTGGAAGTTTCTTTAAGATTACAATTTAAGTATTCTAATATTGTAGAGTTTGAATCTCTAAAAAGTTGCATGGTTTTCGTTATTTCTTCTGATCTAATCTCGAAATAATTTTCAAGCTCCCCAACCAATCCATTAGGACATTTAGGCATTTCACTTAATTGAGCAAGCATGCTTATCTGGATAGATAGCAAACTAAATTCAGACACAAAATCATTAATTGTTTTTATAATTTGGAATTTCCAAGCATCTATTCCCATTTCTTTCAATGTATCTAAAGAGATTTCTCTAGGTATATATAAGTATGGCTCGTCTTCTAACTTGTGTTGTTGTAAAAGTGTTGTAATTGTTTTTAATGGATAAACATTCCCATCAATCGTCCTACCTCTAACAGTCGGAACAATTACCACATGCTGATAATACGTATCAGCAATAGAATACAATTTTTCTCCATAGGAAAATGTACCAATATTTTCTCGTAAGAGATATATCAATTTCTCAATCTTGATATTTATCTCAACTGCTAGGTCGACATCTAATTGAATATAAATCGCGGACTGATTCTCCCAGCCTAAATTAGTATTTAATGTTTTTGTTCTTCCAAATGATAACTCGGGAGAAGAAAGTGTTTCCTGGATTTTTCGTCTTACATCTTTAATCTCATCATCAATCTTCTGAGAAATTTGTTTCTTAGGATCCCTTAATGGAGTTCGTGGGTTGTCTACAAATAGAAACCAAGTCCATAACATCCTTTCCAAGATATCTCTTTCAAACTCTTCAAGATCATTAAGTTTTCTTTCATCAACTTTTTCACTTAGAAGGTTTCGGAATTCAGATTGATAACTTTTCAATTTATAAAATGCCTCCCACAAATTTACTTTTGAAAGTAATAGTAGTTTAGGATCTATACCGTTTGATTCAAGTTGACTTAATATTGCCATTTGTTGGGGAGAGTCTTTTATTTCCTTACCACATCGAATATTTATAATAGCGGCATAAATGGCTTGGTCATAGAAATTTCTAATCCCACTAAAATATTCTCTTTCAGATTTTAGATATGCTTGATATTTTTTTTGTAGTATTGATGATCTAGCATTTGTTAGCTGATTTCCCGCTTTTTTCCCTGATTTTTTATCAGAATTCGATTTACCTTCAGGCTGCCCAATTCCCCAAGGATCAACTGATACTTTTGGCAATGAGGGGCGGTTGTTAATCATTAAAAGATTTTTTTGCCACTCACCTGTTGAAAATGGTGGCTTTTTAATAAAATCTAGCGCCTTTATATTTTGAAAGAAGCGATTTGTATTCTTCAATAATTGCTCGAAATCTGTACATATATATTGCCTAATACTCAAAAAATAATTAATATATTCTTCCCATGTTTCTAAACGTGTTCGATTTCTTATCAATCCAATTGAAATGGCATTCAACCTAACTGGCCATATAGGGGGTAAAATCCTAGACGGGATACCTGTTTTTTTCGACTCATCAGGAAATGAATCGAGTCCTGTAATTTTATGCCCATAGCCCCTTGATCCATATTTCTCATAATTTGGGAAAAGGCCTCTTACAAGCTCAATTCTAATTATTGTCTCACTATGAACTTTGTTCATACTATTTTCTTCATTATTAATATTCTTGTCTTCTTCCGGATAAGTTAGGTAATGAATAACTAAAGTACCTCCATCTTCCTCAAGCACAAAAATCCTATATTCTTTGGCCAAACGTATTACTATTTTTTCTTTTATATTTTTTTGTATCCTCCAATATCGTTCAGGTTTACTAATATAAAGTGCAAAAAGGAAACTTGAAATATTCAAAAGTTCAAGAGATTCTATACTTTGTTGTATAGCTTCATCTTGAAGCCATGTATTTACCTGAGAAGCTAAGCCAAATCTAGATGACCAATACAGCACTCCAGAAATATCTTGCCAATCTTGAGATGTTTGTGGTTGTTTACATGGTGATTTCTGACGCGATAGCCATTTACCAGCTGACTTAAATACCTCGCTTTTTGATGTTTGCCCTTCCCTGACTTTTTTAATTTTTTCTTTCCTATCTCTAGGAATGAGATCGTCGCTTAATGTTTCCCACCAGTTATTATCAGTAACGGAATCCTCGATAAAATTCAAATCCAAAATCATCCATGATAATCCTGGTCCCATTATTTCATTTGCTCTCTTTATAATTTCTTGGTTTCTTTTAAGATATTCATTTGTACCAAGCCATAATAAACACCTCAATACACCAGCTATTCCAGACCAGGTTTTAGGAGACAATCCCATTGTTATTGTTATTAATTCAGCAATAATATCTGAATGATACACATAGGAATTTAGTAAAAAAACCTCCCAATCATTTTCAAATGTCATAGGAAGTGCTTTTTTTGCTAGATCTGACCATGAATCAATTCCAGAATCAATAAGCAGATCTACAAGAATCTTTGATCGAATTGGATGTAGTGCCTCAATGTAACGTTTATCATCGGAAACCCTTATTAGATATTCTTTTTCATAGTTTTGTAAAGTTGTGGATGGATCAGGTAAATGGAGCGTAGATACTAGAGCAGATAACTGAATTCGCCCCTCATAAGCATTAACAACCGCTGCCAGTTTTAATAATTCCAATTCATCAGGAGATAACTTTTTATCCCTCACTTCAGTTCTTAATCGCTTAATTTGCTCTTCTAAACGCCTTCGAAGCGTATCAGTCTGAGTAAGTAAATAGACGTACTCTAGTAAAGGCCCGCCCTCTTCCCCAAAAGCTTTCCAAGAATCTTCAAATGATAAATAATTACTAGAAAATTTTCTTTCTTTTGCTCTCTGATATAAATTCTCAGCTACATTTTTAGAGAGTTCAAGACTTACATCTGCAAACTGAACATTATAAGGAATATTCGCTCGTCTAAAATCTTCTTCCCTAACTGCTACCAATATTTTTATAAATGGATGGTTCATTAGTGGAGCAAGGAGTTCTGTCCAATCATGATCTCTTGGTGTAACATCTAGATAAATAATTATTGGTGTCTTTAATGCTTCTGCATAACCCGATAAAGCCTGTGCTACTTCTAAAGCATGATGTTTATCTTGGATTAATTTAATTTGATAACGAAGTTGTTCTGGATAATTATCATGAAGATATCGATATGCAAGCGTGCTCTTCCCTTGCCCAGAAGCACCATGAATTATGACGATATTTTCCTTTTCGAACCCCTGCTTGATAGCTTCCATCTTCCTGGGACGTTCAAAATCTAGGCCAGCCCAAATATGTTCATATCTTGCTGATACGCCAGCGAAGAACTCATCTAGTAATAATTGAGAATTCAAGTCAATTGGTTGGCTCAAAGCAACAGGAACAATGTTAGTAAACCACTGACTATGGTATTGTGATCAATCATTTAGGAATTTTCCAACTTGTTGAATTTTATCAATGAGATCGTTTTGTGAAATCTTTTTGCGAGACTCGGATAATTCGAAGAGCCATTTTTGAAGCAAATCAAATGCGTGGTCATGATCTATTCCTATAAGTAGGGTAGTTATTCTTTTATCAACTTCTTTTTTAAGAGTATTTTCATCCAAAGACAGAATTTGTATTCGATTAAAAAAGCTTTGGATTTCACCACTAGTGAAACCATAGCTAGTAAATTTTGTTTTGACTAATTCGCGTTTTTTGATGTCTCCAGCCCATGCCTTCTCTAATTCAGGTCCAATTGGTCCAATATTTACGATCGCTATACCTATATTATTATTTTCTTTAATATACTGACTTGCGCGGTGAAAGAAGGAATTAGGTTTAGAAGGTTCCAAATCAGAGAGAACTAATCCATCATAGGATTTAACCTGAACAATTTCAATTACTGATTTTTTTGTCGAGATTGACAGATCTTCAATCCCCTCAGGGGTCAAATACTCACCAGGTGTAGAAGCCAAGACTCGGTCGAGAACATACAATGCTTGTAACCGATAACCTCGATAAGTATGCGTTGCATCATTTTTATACACAAAACAGCCCTTATATTAATCTTGAACAGAACGTTTGTTTTATTATACATCGAAGAGTGTCGCACAATCTTTCTTTTGCGAACTTATTACCAGGCAGAAGATTATGTCACCCCTTATATAATTGCCCCTTTTTGGCCAGAATAATTATAAAATAAGCCTATAGTTTTAGGACAAAGACCCAAAATTTCACCAAACTGAAAGGGAGAGAATCTGTTGATGTATTCATCCAGATGCTCCCCTTATTGCCAATAATATTGACGTGACTGGTTCACGTCTTTTTACTTGCTCCTGATCGTTTCTGTATTTCTCTTCATACAATCTGTTCGCATTTTATATCTCAAGCTGGGGTGACGTTTTTGCAATCTTAGCCACTTCCCACTTCGTAAAGTCATCCGGGCTTGCGCCGTTTCTCTTACTAAATAATTGAAACCTGTTCGAAAAACAATAAAAATATTCGTTCTTGAGGAACGAATCAATTTGAAAATTTTTAAACTGTCACCTTTTGTCACCTTTTGTCACCTTAGATGGAAACATGCCGCGCCAAATCGCAGTTATATACGTGGGTTGAAAGCAGGTTATGCAGCCCATAGTGGATTTAGAACATCGCTGGGTTGGGCAAAATCGAACTCCTGTCTGTATGGCTTAAGATTTACAAGTCGTATCTTGAAGTAATTGAATATGTCCAACTCAAACTTAATCAGACCCAAAACTAGATTTCATGGTATCTTTGTTAATAATATGAAACTAAATAATCAATTTGAGTATATTAGCCAATCACCCACAGTGGCGATAGCAGACCGCGTTCGGGCGCTCAAAGCCAGCGGGCGTAATATCATCCCGCTGAACGTGGGCGACCCGGATTTTGCCACCCCTCCGGGTGTATTGGATGCGGCCATCAATGCCATGCATGCAGGACTGACGCACTATGGTCCCAGCCGCGGCTATCGAGATTTACGGCTTGCGATCGCCTCAAAACTGGCTCGCGAAAACAGTGTTTCCCCTGCAGGGGCGATGTCCTACGATCCAGAGAGTGAGATCCTGGTGACTCATGGCGGCGTTCATGCCTATTATCTCGCCATGCAGTCTATCCTCAATCCGGGTGACGAGGTATTGATCCCTGATCCAAGTTGGACTACCCATACCAACATGGTCAAACTGTTGCGCGGATCTGTCGTTCATGTGTCTGCTCCGGCGGAGGAAAACTTTATCCCGCCCATTGCGGCCTGGAAAAAAGCGCTGACTCCCAAAACCTGCGCCATTGTTATCTCCTACCCCGCCAACCCAACCGGTGTGTATCCCTCGACAGAATACCTTCAGCAATTGCAGGAATTTGCCGGTGAGCATGACTTGTGGGTGGTCAGTGACGAGGTCTATGATAATCTGTACTACAAAGAAAAACCAGTTTCCGCAGGCGCATTCCCTGAAGTAAAAGACCGCACGATATTAGTCAACAGCTTGTCTAAAACTTATGCCATGACAGGATGGCGCGTGGGTTATCTGGCTGCGCCGCAGCGGGTGATTGAAAATGCGCTCAAAGCAGGGCAAAACTCGATTACTTGTGTGGCGCCTTTCGTGCAAAAGGCAGCTGCGTTCGCCTTGAGCGATGATAGTGTGCAAAGCGACGCGGCAGAAATGCGCTCTGCCTATGCCCGCCGCCGGGAGAATGTGATGCAAATTTACCGTGAATATGGGGAATCACCTGTCCAGGTGACGCCCCCACAAGGTGCCTTGTATTTTTTCCTTGATTTTCGCGCCCTGAAAATGCCCTCGCGTGAAATCTGTGACCGGATTCTGGATGAGGCTGGTGTTGGGCTTGTCCCCGGCACAGCCTTTGGGGAGCAGGGCAAAGGATTTGCCCGCATGACGATCGCCGCATCGGATGTGGATGTGGAAACAGGCTTCAGAGCAATTCTAGATTGGGCAGTTAGAAAGTAGGAGGCTGAGATGAAAGTGGCTTTTCAGGGCGAACCAGGTGCTTATAGCGAAGAAGCAGGTTACGGGTATTTTGACAACCCGGAGATGGTGCCGCAGGAGTCATTTGATGATATTTTCACGGCAGTCACATCAGGAGCATGTGAGTCTGGATTGATCCCCATTGAAAATTCGTTGGCAGGCAGCATCCATCAAAACTATGATTTACTCCTCCGTCACGAATTGCATATTGTAGGAGAATATTACCTGCGCGTGCGGCATTGCCTGATTGGATTTCCAGGTGCTGAGATTTCTAAAATAAAACTTGTTATCAGCCACCCGCAGGCATTGGGGCAGTGCGCCGCTTACCTGCGCGAACTTGGAATAAAACCCGAAGCGGCCAATGACACAGCGGGCAGCGTTAAGATACTCAAATCCAGTGGTAAAAGAACAACCGCGGCAATTGCATCAAAAAGGGCGGCTGAGATCTATGAGATGCGGGTTTTGCAAGAGGGTATCGAGGACAACCCGGAAAATTTCACCCGTTTTCTGGAAATTTCACCCATGCCAGTGATGCCCACTGGTACAGCTAAAACCTCAATTGTATTCACTCTCAACAACCAGCCTGGAGCATTGGTTAAAGCTTTAAATGTGTTCGCCCTGCGGGACATTGACTTAACTAAGATTGAGTCGCGTCCGTTGGCGGGGAAACCCTGGGATTATTTATTTTATGTGGACTTCATCGGTGCAAGCGGCAAGGAACCTGCCCGGAATGCCCTTGACCATCTGGGTGAATATGCGCTCATGTTGCGCGTATTAGGTTCTTACCCTCGATTTCAGTCTTGACAGATCATATGTATTGGTATAAAATGGCGCCTAACATGAAACAATCTTACCGCTTCTTTTTTAGCTTCTATTATTACGGCTCCCGAACCAGGTTGCCGTTGGTGGCGCTTAAGAAGTAGGTAAAGATAAATTCCTACGAATTAATAAGAGCGAGCCAAACGGCTCGCTCTTTTATTATTATCTTTTGGAGGTACTATGACTGTTCGCGGAATCAGGGGCGCAACTACCATCGACACGGACTCGAAAGAGAACGTTCTCTCAGCGACTCATGAATTACTAGAAGCTATCTTTTTATCCAATCCTGATCTGAAAACGGATGCTATTGCCAGCGCTATCTTCACAACAACTGAAGACATCGTTTCTGCCTTTCCCGCGCTCGCCGCACGCCAAATTGGATGGGATAGAGTACCAATGATCTGTACACGAGAGATTCCCGTCTCGAATAGTTTACCGCGGTGCATTCGCGTGATGATTCATTGGAACACAAACCAAGCGCAAGATACCATCCAGCATATTTATCTGCGCGGCGCTAAAAAATTGCGGCCAGATCTTAACACCCACAATAAACCCAAAAAGACAAAAGGAGAAAGCGTATGATGATCATTATGCAGCCGGGAGCAACCAAAGAACAAGTAGATAACGTTATTAAATACATCGAAAAAAATAAATTAACCGCTCATTCTATCGTTGGCGTTGGACAGACAATAATAGGCGCGGTCGGCGATAGTCACAAAGTTCCTGCACATATCTTCGAATCTCTTCCCAATGTGCAGTCCGTCCAGCGCATTTCTAAACCTTACAAGCTGGCTTCTCTCCAATTTCACCCAGAAAACTCAATCTTTCCACTGAATGGATTCATCATCGGTGGTAAGGAAATCCCAATCATCGCGGGTCCATGTTCTGTTGAGTCCCGCTCTCAAATCATTGAAGTAGCTCAAGCAGTCAAAGAAGCAGGAGCAAATGCACTGCGTGGTGGTATCTTCAAACCGCGCAAGTCCCCCTACTCATTCCAGGGGCTGGGGGAAGAAGGTCTTGAATACCTGGTTGAAGCCAGAGAATTGACTGGTCTGCCTATCGTTGTCGAGGTGATGGCAGTTTCACAGATGCCGCTGATGTCAAAATATGTGGATATACTTCAGATAGGTACCCGCAACATGCAAAATTTCGATCTGCTGCGTGCGGTCGGTGACACACACATCCCTGTGTTGTTAAAGCGCGGAATGAGTGCCACCGTTGAAGATCTACTTATGGCGGCGGAGTACATTCTCGCGGGGGGTAACACCCGTGTGGTTCTGTGTGAGCGTGGTATCCGCACTTTTGAGCCGTCAACCCGCAACACCACAGATATCAATGCCATCCCGGTATTAAAATCCCTCACCCACCTGCCAGTGGTGCTTGATCCTAGTCACGCTACTGGCCATTCTGCTTATGTGACCGCGATTGCTAAAGCTGCTGTCGCTGCAGGAGCGGATGGCATCATGGTCGAAGTGCATCAAGATCCCCCTCACGCATTATCCGATGGCCGGCAGTCGCTTACACCGGAAGGTTTCGCTGAAATGGTAGCAAAAGTCAAGGCGGTAGCTGAAGCTGTTGACCGCTGCCTGGTTCCCGCTAAATCTCCTCTTCCTTTGGGGGAAGCAGACCGTGTATGAATCTGGCTTTTTACTTAACAATGCCAATATCGCTATCATTGGATTGGGACTGATGGGCGGTTCCCTTGCCCTTTCCCTGAAAGAACGATGTCGACGCTTGAGCGCCCTTGACATACATCTGCCCACGCTTGATCTTGCTCGTCGTCTGGATATTGTTCACGTTGCCAGCAGCGACCCTGTTGAAATCCTGGCCGATGCTGACCTCGTTTTCCTGGCTTGCCCTGTCCCTGCCATCATGGACTGGCTGAACCGATTACCTGAATATATTCAGCGTCCCTGCATAGTACTTGACATCGGTTCTACCAAGCAGGCGATAGTCGCCGCATTAGAAGCTTTACCTGCCAATTTTGATCCCCTCGGCGGTCACGCCATCTGCGGACGAGAACACCTTTCATTGAAGAATGCCGAGCGTTCTCTGTATTGTGATGCACCATTCGTACTGACTCCGCTATCTCGAACGAGTGACAATGCCCGCAGCGCGGCATTACAAATCACTGAAGTTCTTGGCGCCAATCCTATCTGGCTCGACGCCGAGACTCACGACATTATTCTCGCTTCAACCAGCCATCTGCCTTATCTGCTCTCATTAGCCCTAACCTTGGCCACATCTGAAGATGCAGCGCCGTTCATTGGTCCCGGATTTCGTTCATCTTCAAGGTTAGCGAATACGCCATCAAATATGATGCTGGGCGTACTCCAGTCAAACCGTGACAACATCCTGACTGCCTTTCACCGTATTCAAGAACAGCTCTCCATTATTGAAGCTGCTCTTATTGAAAATGACTCTGCTCAATTAAAAACTATCCTCGATTCAGCTCAGGACCATTATCAATCACTGACCCAATAAACAATTACACATTATGGATCGTAAACTCGCAGCACAAATCATGCAAATCAAC
>SDBT01011770.1_pt1 | contig 14055 bp, 14 predicted proteins | sample 2277101 | NCBI WGS metagenome assembly SDBT01 (sample SAMN10404973, study PRJNA504765) | marine sediment metagenome | isolation source: marine sediment core GS10_PC15, 103 cmbsf | place: Arctic Ocean: Southern Knipovich Ridge | collected 2010 | reverse complement strand
CGCACCGAGACTTGTTTGAAACCACATGCTCCCAGCACACCCTCAAACTCGTCAAGCTTCATATATCCAAGGTCATCAGCTCCACATACATCCTCCTCCTGAAACTTGTTAAGAATAGTGTCCACAATCTTGGGACTGATCTGTGCCTTGGTCAGGAGCCAAGTGCGCAGAGAGTTTGTGTCATTAGAGTTACTCATTTCCGCATCTCCAACACTTGCTGAGGCAATTCCCAGCTCCTTCTCAAGAGAAGGAAGTCCTGCAGCATCAGCAATGTCCTTTCGGTCCATGCGCTCAAGTGCAACTCGAGCAGCGCGACAAGTGACCTTACCGCCAAGTTGTTCAATGAGAGACGATCCGGTACTCAAAATGTCCAGAGAACCGATACCATCCTCTCCCATGACAGTGTGAAGACCAACCGTAAAAAGATCCGCAAGACTCTTGTCGGAACGGAATCCAGTGCGAAGTTGAACAGCTTGGATAGACGTAATCTCTGTCGCTTGCGGAGCCTTAACCCAAGCATGAACAATTGAATCCGGTTCTCTTTCACCGCTTGCAACCTGCATAAGCCAATCATAATTAATCGGTACATCAAAAGTCTCAGAACTGCCAGCCACACGAGGAAGCTTCGCATCCCGAGCAGCCATTACCTCACCAGTACGCTCAGCAGCAATCCGAACTGCGACATTAGTTACACGCTTCATTTGGAGCCACTGCTGAAGTTCCTCATGGTTCTGAGCAATGAATTCATCAAGATCAGGAACAATTTGGTGCAGTTCAGACAAAAACTTGTCAATGTAAAAGGGCTTGAACTCAGGGATCGAGTTTACTGGGTTACTCAATGCTGCCCACTGCTGAACTTGTTCCGAAACAGGATTCTGTGAATTCAGCGAAGCCTGAACATTGTCGATCGACGGTCTGACTCTTCGAACCCCCCGACGGATACCCTTTGTAAATGATTGACGAAGAGAATTAGCATTGATATGAGGAGGTAGACTACTCCTCTTATCACGTGCCTCATTGATCTTGGTAATTACAATCTTAAACATATCCTCAAGATTTTCATCAACTAGAGCACCCAAAACCTCGGACCAAGTAAGTTCACCCATGAAGAGGTTGGTACCAGCAGTAAATCCTTGGTTTGTCCGTTGCAGTTCCGCAAGAACATGTGGATCGAGGGTCTTATTAAGACGAGAATATAGAGTTTGCCAACGCATTGCTACAGCACCACATGCATCAAACTCGGTAAACATTGAACCACAAGTCTGATAGTCTCCAGTGAAGAACTCCATTGGAGTTGCAGGCCACGCCTGGTCAGTTAGATACCAATAGTCAAATGCTGCATCTGCATCGTGGGGGACTAATTGCAAAGATGGTATACTCTGCATCGGTGTATCTACACCTTGTGAAGAAGTAACAGGGCTTCTGGGTGTAGGAACAGCTGGCTTCTCCATAATCCCAGCCGGAAGGTGAGGGATATAATGGATCAGGCCACGAAAATTAGATTTCTCTAGAACAAAGGACATCTCCTCGGCGGTAAAACCAGCATCTACAATAGCATCAACTAGAGTGTCGCTGTTACGAATACCCCCGTGAACAACATTTGTGACACGAGGATCATTAGCATACCATTCCTCAAATCTTGCCATCACTCGATCATGGCGATTATTAAGTATGTTCTTGAGACTGGAAATTTGATTTCGTGTCAATGGAGTTGCTGCGACTGTTGCGTTCTGCGACGAAGTAACGCCAAACACCGCGCTGGCCACCTGCGCGAGCTCCGCGTCTGCTAGCGCCTGGCAGACCAGGTCTTGCGGAAGCATCATCTGCTGGATCTTTGCACACAGCGTAGATGCGTTCGGGATCAGCCCCGGTCGGTACTTATCGGCGTGCATGTGCCGCTGTGCCTGCAGCAGCGTGTACAACGCGCTGCACATAATGTAGTACTTGTCACCTACTGCGTCCTGTAGCCGCGATCGCTGCATGCCCGTTAGACCGTGCTGGATGCCTGCCGGGGCTTGGATTGTGGGCGCAGCGGCAGGCGTCTGCTCCTGAGCGGTATCGAGCCAGTGTTTCACCGCGGTCACGGTCACGCGCGCCTGCGGCGGGTAGCTCTTCGTCCGCGCCAGCGACACCGCGCGCACCACCGCCTCGAACGTTGTGTAGTGCACGGTGCGCAGCGCCGCCAACAGCACCGGCCACGTCGCGGTCTCGCCGGAGGTCTCGGTCCACATGCGCACCAGCGGGCCGCCGGGTCCGTGCACGCCGGCCTGGCGCTTGACCCGCTCGATCTGGAGTGCAAGGCCGAGGCCCAGCCTCCCCGCCAGCAACTCCCACATGTGGTCCACTTCGAGGTCCTCCAGACACTTGTGGTTCCCCACGTCATTGAAGAAGTGCACCGGGCGCGCCGGCCACCCCGCACTGTCCTCCTCACCCAACGCCCACCACGGCTGGACCTCGGCCATTCCGTTCTGACCAGCTGTCCGCGTAGATTGGTGTAGTCGCTCCAGCGCCTTGCGCAGAGTAGCGTCCGTCGCGTCGCCGACCGCCGCCTTGGCCGCGCTGGTGTTGGCCTTGACGGCCACCATCCACGACAGCGCTATCGGAACCTTCGACATGAGCGCCATCAGCGTTTCATGTGGGACCAACGAAGCGTGATCCACGAAGCCGAGCAAGCCGTAGTCACCACCGACACTGTCCTGCCCTAGCCCAGAGAGCTCCGTAGCGAGTGCGTGGAGTTCATTGTAGTAACTTGCGCGCATCGCCTCCGACTGCCCCCGGAACGGCGCCGCCAACTGCTGCAAGTGCAGGTTGTTGGGTGGTGCACGCACGGTTTTGTCGGAGGCGGTCCACAGAGCATACGCACGCCCCGGGCAAAGCCGAGCGCCAGGACTGGTTGACATTTTGTTTGGTAGTCTTCACTGCTTTGTATTATATGAAAATAATACAGAGAAATAATCAATTTTGTATGATCCATCCAGTTTGCTGTTGTGGATATGACATTAGCCTGCAAGTGAAGGACGGCCAGGGCAGAGAAGGAACAAGTCAGACTCCGCTGACGGCCTTTAGCATAAGGGTTATATATGATGTGACTAACAAACAATTCATCAAAGCTCCTTTTGCTTTTTAGCAAGTGCATAAAAGCTTGTTTTACTAACCATTGTTCATATTCTTGTTGCCAGCTAGTAGTCATTAATATATATAGCCTGCTTTATTTAGCCATTTTTCAATTTTCTATTGGCTATTACTGATCAAGAATTAGCATTACAATTAGCAGTAACATTTTTACCAATATCTAATATCTTGATTAGTTGTAATGAAGTTGAACTGGAAGCTATTGCTTACACTATTGCTACTGGTAATTGGCCTATACCTATTACTAGCCTACCCGGACGATCCAATGCTAACTTCCCAACAACGAGATGACCATCGTACTAAACGGTACATTGGTATTGCTTTGATTGTTGGTGTTGGGGCTATTTGTTTAGGAATGTACTTTAATAATACAAGAAACTATAAAGGAACAATGTCAGACGGTCAAAAAGATTCCTGTGCCACTTGCAATGATTATAAGGGGAGAACTAGAAATCCAAATTGGCCACTGGATTACCTAAAGATGTATAAAAGAAATTGTACTGACTGTGCAGAAGGTTACATAGATGATTTTAAGGCAACAGGATCTGGAAGATTGCGTGGTAGGGCTGTCGAATATTTGACAGCTGCTGAAACAGCCGGACATAAAATTAAAGAATTTGAGATTGCTGGGGAGCTATTTCCAGCTGTTCCTAAAACTAAATTCTAGTTCCTGAATACCATCTAACAATCCATAATAACTTTCTTGCTGTAATATTAATGGATTATAGCAAAATTAATCGCCAGATGATGATCCTGGCAGTACTGATCGTCACAGTAGTATTCTTTGTTTACACACGATCCTTTGTCGATGATGTTCCTAATTGTAATGGTTACGTCACTAACGTCTACTTGTATGTATTGTTAGGATTGCTAATCACCGCCTTTTCAGTATTGTTTATAGCTAAACGAAAATACCCAATTACTAGCACTAAGAGTTTATTGGCCTTTGCAGTAGCAATTATGGCCTTATTCTCCATGTACGTGATTAATCCCCGTAATGTACTACTCAATCACGCGGTATGGGTTGTATTTCTTCTAGCAATGTCAGTAAGCTTGTATGTGGTTTGGAGATACTCTACTTACCGTGGAACATTAACAAGCACGTTGATTATCGTCTTTTTACTAGTTGCCGGGTTGACAGCCATTGCCTACGTTAAACCAGATTGGATAAAGCTAAGCTGGGGTAGTACTCTTACTGTAGCTCTATTAGCAGGAATTTTAGCTTGGATTGTACCAATGTTCTTTGGAGAATCCCGAAACATGACAAAGTACTACAAGATCTTGTCTGCAGTATTTGTGTTTATCTTTATGATGTTGATTCTGTACGATACAAAGCTGTTGCGAGTCAAAGCACAACAATGTACAATACCGGATTATCCCACTGACTCTCTAGGTCTGTTCTTGGACATTATTAACTTGTTTGGTAATGTGACTATGCTTCACTAAGCCCTCACAAGTCTTGTATAACCTCTAAAATTTCAGTTGTTGATATGCCAGTAGTTCTGGGAAGGTACACCACCTCACAAATATCTTTAAATTCATCGAACCGTCCTTTCCAATCATCGCCCATTACTAATATGTCTGCATGTTTATCTAGGATGTATTGACGTTTACGATCAAATGATTCTTCAATAAATGTATCATCGACCCACTTTAAGGCTTGAACTATCTTTTGTCGATCTTGTTCCTTAAAGATTGGTACCCGTTGCTTCTTCTGATATGTAAACTGATCAGAAGAAATTCCCACCACTAGGTGATCTCCTAATTTAGATGCACGTCGAAGGAGATTAAGATGGCCAATGTGAAAGAGGTCAAAGGTACCAAAGGTAATTACAGTAGTTACAGTCGTCATTAGCTATTCCCAAGATTATGTTGGGGTATGGTAATGGGAATTATTTATTATACTGTTATGTTTATATGTATTGCGTTAGGTATACTAGTTATATGCCACTTTACAAAATCAGAAACGTTGGAGAAATTCATGGATGTCCAACCTAGCGACAAACAGAGCACTTACCGTCATATCCTCCTTAAAACCAAAGAAGCATTGGACGAGTTGGAGATCCCCTTCTTTTTGAGCTCTGGTACTTGTCTTGGTTACGTCCGAGAACGAGATTTTATGGAACATGACTATGACATTGATATTGGTGTTCATGCCAAGGATTATACTCCCAAACTAATTAATGCAATGAGTGAGAAAGGTTTGTACTTGTACCGAGTACTAGGATCCCTCAAAACCGGTATGGAGTTATCATTTTATCTACCATATACACCTACATACCAAAGAGCAAAGATTGACATTTTTATTCACAAAGATAACGGACCGAAAACCTGTTGGTTCTCGTATAATAAGGAAAAAGACAGCAAACTCAAATATTGCGTTAGTAAATTTAAGTTAAAGGAGGTGGACTTTTTAGGTATCAAGGTTAATATACCAGATCCAGCCAAAAAGTATTTAGAGGAGCATTATGGAAAAGATTGGCGTATCCCCAAGAGTAATGGAGTGTTGGGAGACTACAACTACTCTAGCAGTCCGATCAGTTTGGTCAGCACCGATGATGATTTTTGGTATGAATTGATTTAAAAGAAAAAGAAAATCTTGGCTTATAATAATGACAGGTCAACGACGCAAGGATCCCTTCCATATTAATCGCGATGTGGTTCGCGATAACCTTACTGTAACACGTAAACTTCGTTTGCCACGCGGCGCCCAGATTCGTGCGCAATGCATGTTTGCACTAGCTGATCTTACTGGTGCTATTACTAACGCAGCAGTTAATATGCCTTACACTGGTACCATCAAGATTACTGTTGTAGAGCCCACTGTTGGATCCCCTCCAGATACAGTAACAATTGCCAATCCGTTCATTACTGGTGCTGCTACACAGCCTATTGTTCTCAACTCCGGTCCCGATGCCACTGCTACACTCTCAGAACCAGACCCCGGTCAAGTCGTTCTTAACCTCACTGGTGGTGTTGAGGGAGTCTACACCATCTCTGTTGGTGTCCAGACTGATGCTCGCAACAATAACTTCTCTCAATAAATGTTTACGGTTAGCGCTTTTTAAGATTTCATCACTGTAACAACAGTGACTAAATCTGATTATTGTGATCAAATCGCAAGGATCTCTTCCACATTTACCAATTGTCATGAGCATACACATTATTAGTCAATAGAAATCTACACAAACTTTGTAGCTAAGTAACTGGCAAGAAAATAAACTGTGCCTCCCCAAGCGATGTCAATCAGAGCCAGCTGTAGGTCCCAATCCTCCAGAACTGTTGCATTGGTAAAATTAAAGATACCATAGACTACCACGCCAAACGTAAAACCATATTTTAGTGAATCTTCTAGCTCATAACCCTTTCTGACGTTTGGTAACACAAAGAGGTTGAGCCCAAGTACCATCAACGCGTAGGCTACTGCGGCATACCCCAAATTGGCCTTCATAGGCTTTCGCTGGATAGTTGGTATCATTTTTTGGTATCGTTTGTTCATAAAACCGGCAACCCATACAAAATCAAGGAAAAGTAGTATTGCTGTTGAAAATAGATTTCTACGATCCATTAACATCGTACAACATTAATTTTACTGGGGCGAGCGTCCAAAGGCCAACATTAATTACAATATCGTCAATAATGCCATAGCAACAAAGAGTTTTAGATCGAAAAACTGTTTAAATTTTAGATTTAGTGAACATAATCACAACATGAATCTAACTCCAGACCAACAAGTTGCTTTAGATGATATAATCGAATTTATTTACACCCCTATCAAAGAACGTGAAGATGTTGCCGGTATCTTGTATGCTGCCGCTGGCTGTGGAAAGACATTTCTAACCAGAGTCATCGTCCACAAAGTACGCGGAACACATCGGATCGCGGGTGTAGCACCAACTCACAAAGCTAGAAAGGTTCTGGATGGATTTCTGAACAATAATACACTGCTAAAAGTCAAAACAATGACTATCGCTAGTTTGCTAAACACCATGCGTAGTCACTCTTATATTGGCACCAAACACTATGTCCGCGGTGCTGATTCTAAAATGCACCTCTTTGATTTATTCCTAATCGACGAGGCGTCAATGATCACAGACAATGATGTACAATTGATCATTAGCTATGCGCTTGAGTTCAAGCGCAAGGTTCTTTTTATTGGTGACAAGTTCCAGATCCCAAACCCAAGTCAAAAGTACATTTGCCGCGATGGTATTGCCACCAAGCGCGATTCGTCTGCATTTGAGCTGGTACATCAATTTGAACTAACCACTAATGTTCGTCAAGCCGAAAACAACCCTATTGTGGATTTGTACTCTGAACTTCGTGATGCGGTTGGTAACTGCAGGGAACCTAAAATTTCGCGCAAAAGTAATATGCGGGATAAACTTGGTGTGCGTTTCTACACCACTCGCCAAAAGTGGTACGATGCGATTCAGAACGCATACCTTAACCTGGAAACAGAAATCCACAATGTACGCATTCTTGCGTATACAAACGATACTGTTCGTAGCCACAACCTAATGATTCGCAGGATCTTCAAACGTGGGCCTAAACCCGAGGTTGGAGAGTTACTGATGGGGTATAATAATCTTGGTTGGCCAGTAAAGATTATTGAGAATAGTCAGGACTATTACGTTACAGAAACCATCCATACTACTTTACATACTGTTACCCCAGAAACCAGTAATGCTTATCGGCGACTAGTAGGCGAAATCGTAACCATCAAAGAGACTGACTCTGATCATAAATCAGTATTGTTTATTCCTGATCTGGCAGCCCCAGAAAACCAAGATATGCTTCAGGACCTTGTTCAACGTGCTGAGCGTGTCAATCGTCGTGGTTCTACAAAGGACGACTTTAAAAAGTACTGTAGGCTAAAGAACAAGTTGGTATTCATGGAGAATGTCTACAAGTACGGTAAGGAGGTTATTGGTGAAGGAGAGTTTAGAACCAATAACCCACTTCTCTTCAAGTCAGTTAGTGATATGATTGATGATGTTGATGAGGGTGATCGTACTGTTCTAGATAATAAGCTCTCTAGAGATGTCGGGGCAAAGTATGGCGCAATTCTTACTGATCGAATTGGTGATGACAAACCCTTGTCAGGTACTGAACGATTGTGCGATCGTTATTGTGTAATTGAGAAAGATATTGACTACGGCGTGTGTATTACTGCTCATAAAAGTCAAGGCTCCAATTTTACCACCGTGTTTGTTGACGAGGCAGACTTTGACAAGCTCCACAACTATTGGAGTTACGTATTGGACTGCCAAATCGACGCTACCAAAGAACGCAATCAATTAAAGTATGTTTGTTTCACTCGACCAACAACCTCAGCGCACATCTTTTATCGCAAGTGAGTTACTCATTCAAACTCTTTGTAGTAACTGCATTATGATGTTGAAATCCTCCAGTAGGACCAATATCAATGTGTCGTGTCCATACTTTACTATGTAAAGTTATAGAAAGTTCTCTGTCAGTAATCTCGCGAGAAAGCTCTTTTGTACATCTTGTAGTATCTATTTCCAAATCATATTTCGTTTTGTTATCTTCCTTTATTACATTTACGTATAACGGAATATGCTCACAACCCTTTATTATTAATGGTTGCCGATATTTACCATTTGGCAAGTCTTGATCAAGCAATATTTGTGGTTCTAATAAACTAACCATTTCTATTATTTCCAAACACCTTCTAAAGTCATATTAAAATTTTTAGTATAGTTACACTATAAATTTTTAATGGCACTTGCTGGCGGGCTTTCCTTTGGCTGGATAAAAGTTGACAACCTCTATCTGATTTCGTCCTGTATTAGAAACAGCAGCGGTTTCCAATCTATCTCCGCTAGGGGTTATGGGGAACGCGAGGTCCCCATCAATGACTTCTATGATACGACCTGCACCTAGTTCGATTTACTCTTCTTGCGGTTTTTTTTTAAACTGTTTCGCCTATTCTCTGGCATTGGTAGTAGGGATGGCGGTACTGGAACCTCTTCGAGAACCAACGGTGGATGAGTAGTAGGTGTCTGTTCTTCTGGACAAGGTGTTGGAGGCCTCGTAGTCGGCTGAACAGCTTCCTCTTGTTTCTGAATTGCAGCGAAAATTGGTGAACGCATATAAGGAGTGAGGTCAATGGGTTCTTGCAAGTTGAATTTGCAAACTGATTCATACCGAATCGTGTGCGCAGTCCACTTACTGTTATATACCCAACCCGGGTGTAAACATTTAACTTTTACTTTATCTTCAATATTCAAACACTCAATAAACCACTGAGGATGCTCCTTTTGGATCACTTTTTTAATCTCTTGAGAGAGATCATCTCTAGACTTTTCTGCTTCATCTAGTGTGCTAGTATAACCCCAAATTTCATCATCGACCCACAAAAGCCACAGTGTGCTGCTGACAGGTACCGGAATCTCCTTGATCTCGCGTGGTTTGCTCAGTTTCATTACTATAACTCATGATTTTTATTTTAAAAGCTGTTTTGTCAGAACATAAATTACTATTTCAGTCTGTACATGGCCTCAATTGAAAGGCAGTGTTCAAACAGTTTCATTGTGTGATGTTATGTCATCTCAGTCTTGTATAAGGGTGGATAAAGGACCAGTTGAACATTCGAAAAAATGGTTATTACTGTCATTATTCGAGTTAATTAACAACCTATACACATTCTACATCAGAAAGTGTCCAATTACAGGGACCAAGGAACCCAAAAACATTGTATTAAAACGAAAAATCTTGAAACAACATAATGGATATTCGGTTAGTCAAATTTTTAAAAGATCGTGAAGTAGGCAAAGGAGAGCCCTTCACCCATACGTCTAAAATTAAACCCTGTCGTCGGTACTATATTGAAGGTGATGATCTAGATGCTTTTTATGAAATCTACAATCAGGTCATCCATGATGGCGGCATTACAGGTCTAACTGAGAAACCGGAGCCTGTAGTACCGCTCATTGTCGATATAGACTTTCGTTGTACACTAGACGACGGAACTAAACGTTATTATAAACCAAAACATATCAAACAAATTGTCGCAATCTACCACGAAATCATCGCAGAGATTGTCAAAAAGCCAACAGAAAAAATGTTTTACTGTTGTGTGCTAGAAAAAACCGCACCAACTTCTGATCAAGGCCGGTGTAAGGACGGCTTTCATCTCCATTTTCCTTACTTTTTTACTGAACATTGGGTACAAAAAGAACACATCCGTAACGAAGCTATTCGAAGAACTCAAGAGCGCAAAGTTCTTGCAGACCTACCTATTCTTGAACCAATTGACAAGGTGTTTGATAAGAACATCCCTTCTGTTACATGGTTAATGTATGGATCACGTAAAGACCTCAAGGCAGAAGCGTATCAAATTACCAAACGCTATAACAGAGAAATGGAACTCTTACCTGTAAAGAGCGTGTTTAAAAAGACTTTCCCTAGTGGAACCCGTCTTTGGAATCTTCCTCGTTACATGTCTATTAGACAAGGTGCAATTCCTACACCGCTCAATGAAGACGTTGTGATGCACAAAGTACCTCAACGTCGTAAGCGCAAGAAGGAGTTTCAGCGTGATCTAGATGAGATCTTTGCTGATCTCATCGTTGGCGAGCAATTAATAGAGATGCTCGATGATGACCGCGCTGATGACTACATGTTGTGGATGGAAGTTGGTTGGGTATTGTACAATATCTCAGAAGGCCACGAAAAAGGACTAAAGCTGTGGATTAACTTTTCCGGTCGCTCTGACAAGTTTCAGGATGGGGTGTGCGAAAAAGAATGGGATAAGATGGAGGTTCGGGATTATACACTTGGCACACTAAAACATCTTGCCCGTAATGATTCCCCAAACGAATTTGTAGCTTGGAGGGATACCCAAATCAACCACATCCTTCACCAGGGAATTAGTATGGCACATAATGACATTGCCAAGATTATCTATATCATGTTTGAAAACCAATATGTATGCGCAGATGTAGAAAAAGAGATCTGGTATGAGTTTAAAGGACACCGCTGGTCTAGAAGTCCCAGGGGCATCAATCTCCGTTGGCATTTGTCACATTCTCTCACTAACAAATACGCTAATCTCGCTAGTCGGTATATGGCGCGTTTGCAGGGCGAAGAAGACCAAGCCCAAAAACAAATGTACAATAGCAAAGTGACCATGATCTGCAAGTTGATCGAAAAGCTAAAAAATAGCACCTTTAAAACCTCTGTAATGAAGGAGGCCATTGAGTATTTTTATGATCCATTGTTTGTCGATAAGATGGATGAAAACCCATGCCTTTTGGTGTGCGAGAATGGTGTCTATGATGCTGAATACAAAGTCTTTCGAGATGGTCGTCCGGACGACTACTCCACAAAGTCTACTGGATTGTACTATCATGACTTTGAGGATGATGATCCGCGTATTATGGAGCTCAACGAGATCTTGAAGAAAGTGTTTGTTAATCCCAAACTGTTCAAGTTCTTCAAACAAACCGCCAGTGATCTCGTTCGCGGCGGTAACCGACATAAAGTGTTTATAATTTGGACCGGAGCTGGTGACAATGGTAAATCCGTATGTGCAGATCTACTAGAATTAGCATTTGGTGATTACTATTACACACCACCGACAACGATTTTGACTGGTAAGCAGTCTCAAAGTGATGGTGCAACTGCTGCATTACTGCCATGTAAAGGTGCTCGTATCGTGGTGGTATCTGAAACCGATAATGCTGATGTACTGAATTGTGGTACGATGAAAAAGCTTACCGGTGGTGATCCGTTCTATGCTCGTGGTTTGTTTAAGGAGCCAACCAAAATCATCCCCCAGTTCAAGTTGGTGTTGCATTGTAACAAGCTACCAAATGTGTCTGCTGAGGACAAAGCAAGTTGGAACCGTATTCGCGTACTACCTTATGACTCTACCTTTGTCAAGGAGCACCTCGCGCCAAAGAGCTTGAAGGAACAGTATGCAAAGAAGATCTTCCCAATGGACAAATCACTCAAAGACAAACTGCACGGTTTGGCCGAGGCATTCCTGTGGTTGCTAATTAAAGAATACGAGGCTTTTGGTGAATCTGACCTTTACGAACCGACTGAGGTTACTTGTGCTACTGATGTGTACCACAAGAATAATGATTTCTACCTGCAATTCTTTGATGAACGCATCCAAGAGACTAACAACAAGAAAGATTACATAACACTGACTGTAATATATACATTGTTTAAGGAATGGTACAGGGACTCCTATCCGGGATGTAAGATCCCTAGTCGTGGAATGGTAAAAGAGTCAATGGAGAAGAAGCTAGGTAAACAGATAAGGGGCGTCTGGCGAGGTGTCACAACATATGATCCAGATGAAGAGGTCAGTGAGGAATCTGAAGATGAGTCTGAAAGTGACGACGATGACAGCGAAGACGATGTCAAACCTGTGACCAAAAAGGTATCAAGTAAAAAAGGCTCCACACAAAAGAGGTTGGCTAAAAAGATATCATAGGCTTTTGAGGGGTTGCGCCCCACTTTTAACAAAATTAGCTCAAAAAGGATGCGCTAGCGCACTCAGAGATGCTTCGCATCTCCTCGTTGGAACCCAAAGGGTTCCGAGAGCCTCCGTGGCCCGATTCGGTAAGCGGCAGCAGACGACGCGGCTTGCTGCCAGGGAATCCGGAGGGTTCACGAGAACCCCGAAAAAGTTCTATATAGTGTTATTAATACAATATAGAATTGGTCTTGGAACTCGGAATAGACTCTAGATGAAAAAATTGAAAAACCCATCATTATATGTAAAAGCCAATACAATGAGTATTGACGTCAAACATTACCTTGACGTTGCCGATAGAGTGCGCGCTGGCGACACTACAGAGCAAAAGCAATGCGCATGTGCATTAATAAGTGCCATTGAAAAAGAACTGCCTCGGAATATGGACGATGCTGCTCAACTAGGCAAACATTCTACAAGTTTCGAAATTAAAAGACCAGAAGAATGTAAACAAACCCATAAGCAAAACTATAAATATATGACTCTACAAATTTCTAGTTATTTCACTGACTTTAACTCAGTGGAGGTTAGTCTGGATTGCGGTCTCAATCCAAAACCGCTAGTGGTAAAGGCTACATGGTAAAAGTTCTATATAGTGTTATTAATACAATATAGAATTATGCGTCTTGGAACGCGAAGAGGAAGCTACTGCTTCATTGAGTACTGCCGGAGGCTAGGTTTGGAGCCTTTAGTGAGGAGCGCAGCGACCGAACGTCCAAAGGCTAGCGCAGATTAATCGTTCCATCACGTCCTTTGACTGCATGTATAAATTTGAACTTTTTTGCTGCGAGGTCAGTAACTGGAACGATAAAGTCCTGCAGTTGATCATTAGGTATATACAATAAGTGAGAGCTGGAATCACCATTTCCATAACTAATTATAGTATCCTGTTCATTCAATACCATCCCAGAAGGGAAATTGAGGAAATAATCATAATCTTCAACTTTTATCACAAAGGCAGGCGTAACGTGCGTAATCACTGCATGCATCCGGGTTTTTGAACCTGTCAACTCTATTGTCCCTGAACTCTGATCTATCTTTATTTTGTTCTTTTTTGATTCTACGATTTGGAACTGATACACAAACATTAGATATATATAGTTTGGATTAAAGTGCTTTTTACGACCTCCTTTGATGTATTCTTGCGCAAACTTTGCCAATTGACTCCTCTTTGAACTATTTGCTAATTGTTTGATGTAGTCTAGCTTGATCTTGATATGCCCAACAGCTTGATATTTTCCAGTTTCAATCGCATAACTAGGTGTGCTCAAAGATACAAATAACTTTTTGTCATAGTACTCTTCGAGATCCCCAAGTATATTGTTCTCTGTTCCTGGTCGCACAGTTACCATTCGACATGTACTCCCACCTACTACTTCACCATACTTAATTCCATCAATCAATAGTGA
>SDBT01011769.1_pt1 | contig 14055 bp, 21 predicted proteins | sample 2277101 | NCBI WGS metagenome assembly SDBT01 (sample SAMN10404973, study PRJNA504765) | marine sediment metagenome | isolation source: marine sediment core GS10_PC15, 103 cmbsf | place: Arctic Ocean: Southern Knipovich Ridge | collected 2010 | reverse complement strand
GGTCTAGTAGTTGGGAGAACTCCATCTGGAGCACCTCTGACAAAGCCGTTAAATCCATCTGCCATAGTAGCATTAGTCTCTTTAGTCACTAAAACAGAACCTACTTGCGTTTGTGAGTCATGGGAATTTTCAGCTGCTACTAGAGACTTTTTAAGAACGTTTTTTAGTTTTTTGATATTCACGTTGTTACCTCAGAGAGATTATAACGTGATTAATCAGATAATAAAATAAAGGGACCAAAATCATCATGATAATGGTCCCTGAATTGGAGAGGATAATCTTCCTTGATTACTTGTCTTTGGCGTAGACGATTCCTCTGCCCGCCGTAGACAATAGAGAGGCTATGCTGACTGCATTTTCTAGCGCTGATCTTGTAACTTTTACTGGATCTATGATACCTGCTTCTAAATAATTAACTACTGATTTAATTCTTGCGTCATATACATAACTATTATCTCCATTTAATAGTCTTTTTGTTATATTTTTTATGTCTTTTGATCCAATATTTTCTAATATTTGATTAAACGGAGATCGTAAAGCTTTACTTAATATTTTCTGACCTATTGAAGGTTGCAATAAGTTACCCAATTTATTAGCTACTCTTAATAGTGCCACACCTCCGCCTGGTATTATACCTTCTTCTATGGCAGCTCTTGACGCATTTAGAGCATCTTCTATGCGATCATATTTTTCTTTGATCTCAAAGTCAGTAGCTCCTCCGACCCCAATCTTAGCAATGCCTCCAGTTAATGAAGCCAATCTATCACTTGTAACTTGAGCATCATAGGGACTTTCAGCTCTTTGTTTAAGAGCTTTTAGTTGGTTAACTCTTTCTAAAATAGAATCTTCTGCTCCCTGGCAATCATATAAAGTACATTTATATTGGTCTACAATGATCCTTCCTACCAATCCTTCGTCACCTTCCTTAAAGTTTTTAATAGATCTAGAACCATTTCCAAGTCTAGTTCCTCCAGTTAATACCGCCATATCATCATAATAACCACTTCTAACAGTGGTAGTGTGGGGACCTTTGACGGCGCAGAATTGAAGACCTGCTTCTGCTTTCTGTATCAATAAAAATTGAATTACTTCTTGACTGAAATCATTAGCCATAATAACTACAGGAGGAAACGTTTTTGTAGGTTGTCCATTTTTCACGCCAGCCAAAATATTTACAGCTGGAAGAATATCGGTAAAGTTGAATAGTTTTCCGTCATATATAATGAGAGCTGCATTTTCAGCTTCAAACCTAGTCTTATCTTTATTATTAAAAAATCGATCTCCAGCTTCTGTTCCTCTATTTATTTGATAGCCATCAACTATATCTAGTGTCAAATGATTTGTAGATCCTTCGTCTACTGTAACTACACCCTCAGCTCCAACATGCTCAAAAGCGTCTCCTAGAATATCACCGATTTCAGTATCTCCATTAGATGATATAGTAGCAACTTGCCTAATCACTTCCATGTCTTCAACAGGAAGTGCTAAATCTCCTAATTCTTTTAATATTTTTCTAGATTCTTTCTCAACTGATTCTCTCACTAACTGTGGATTAAGATCAGGTTGCTCTTCTAAAACTTTTAAAATTTCATTAACGATAGCCTCTCCCAAAACAATAGCAGTAGTGGTTCCATCTCCTGCAACTACATTAGTTCTCTTACAAATATGTTTTACAGTTTGGATGATTAAATCTTCTTGTTCATCAGCAGATGTACACTCATTTGCAACTGAAACTCCATCTTTAGTAATCTTAGGTCCTAGAGGTTCTCCATTGAGAGCTTGACCGAGTCTTTGTATAATGATAGGAAGTCCACCAGGACCCAAAGTTCTCTTTACAGGATCCGCAATCTTTTTTAGTCCTGATTTTATTTTAGGTTTTAAATCTTCTTGACTAATTATTTCTTTATGCATTTCCTCTCCCTATATTATTAAAGTCTTAATAATAGTTATATTCAATGACCATTTAAAAAATAATAATGATACTATAGTTCTCTTGCTCAAATCATATATTGGTACTTTATTATTTATAATTAACCCAAAAGCTATATAGTCTATTTTTATTAATGACTTTTCAAACTTCGTGTGCATTTCCTCTCCTAGATTTTATAGTCACAGCCGGAATTATTTTATTACAAATACAATCACATTAATTTCGTTCAACTTAAATGTAATGCATTCAACTAAAAAAGTAAATACTACTCGGGCAATTTTTTAAGATTTGTTCTAAATAAGTTTAGTCGTAGCTGCATAATAGTAGCTACGAGAATGTATTTATTTTAGGTAAAGACTATGTAAGTATAGTACATAATAATGAATAATTAATGTTAAGTTGTTCACGGACTATAATATCAAGAAAAGTTAGAAAAGTAAACCCCTTTTCAAAAACTTTTTTAAATTTTTATGTATTTTATACAGTTTATTTATCATCATAAATCTGATAATATTGTATCATGAATAGGTTTAATCTTTTAATTAATAATTCTTTCTGTGAATTTAGTCAAGATATTCCAATAGACATAGAAAGTCAAGTCCAACAAATTCTTACTTACAAAAATGATGTAGAAGGTGAGAGAGGCCAAATCTTTTATATGTTGAGATATGCTAGAGGTTTTAAAAGAGAAGCCTTGCTTAAGAAACTAAAAGTTATTGAAGCTAACGAGTGGGTTTGTTGGTATAAAAATAAAAAATTTCCAACCGGACACTTGAATATAGTTAAAGATCTTCTAGATGCTCTTAATGCAAGTTATATAGTAACAGACACACGACAAAAACCAAATGGTAGTTTAATACTAACGTGGAAAAATAAACCTCATAAGCCTAGATATTACCAAGAAGACATGATTAAACTAGGACTAACTGAAGGTCGAGGAGTTTTTGAGTCCGCGGTTGGCACCGGAAAAACATTGGTTGCAACTTATCTTATAAAAGAAATCTCTGTAAAAAGTTTGATTATAGTTCCGTCACGAGGTCTGAAGGACCAGATATATAATGATATGGTGGAAGCCTTTGGAACCAAACATGTCCAAAAAATAGAAAGCGCTCATATTAGAAAAAATAAGTTATTGAAATCTATTCGTGTTGTAACTATTCAAACGATTGCAGCTTTGAAAAAGACCAATGATTTACACATGTTAATGCATGATGTTGAGGCTCTTTTTATAGATGAGATTCACCACGCAGGATCTAAGAGTTACACTGACATACTTCCAGATATTGACCACATTTATTGGAGATTCGGGTTTACTGGAACTTTCTTAAGAAATGACTGTAAATCATTAGACATGTGGGGATTTTTAAGCACCAAATTGTACAGCTATCCGGCATGGAAAGCCATTGAAGACGGTTTTCTAACTCCAGTAGAAGTCAGAACCTATGAACTGGCTGGAAAACAGAGTAGGAGTTATCCGAAAGAGTACACCACAAATTATTGTGGCGGAAAAGAGATACTTAATAAAGTATTGGAGATAGTGCAAACAGTCGAAGAAGGAAAACAGATTTTAATCTTAGTCAATCGAAAAGATAAAGCTGGGAAGATATTCCATGAAGTTTTAAATGCATATGGAATAAACAATTCTTATATATCTGGTGACGACAAAACTGAAGTAATCACTCAAACTATCAAAAAATTCAACGATAAAGAAGTTAATGTGCTAATAGGATCTTCAGTCATAGGTGAAGGTATTGATGTCAGATCAGCAGATCATCTTATAATGTGTCAAGGTGGAAAATCAGAGATAGTCATTGTACAAGCAGTAGGACGTTTAGTAAGATTATTTGAGGGGAAAGACATAGGAATAGTTCACGATTTTAGATTCACAAATACTAAATATATGAAAAAACATTTGAACATAAGACTGAATATATACGAAAGAAATTTTCAACCTAAGTTCAGTGAGGCAGCATGAAGAAACTTATATTTTTTACGTCTGATTGGCACTTATTTCATGAAAAAAGTATAGCATTTGATGATAGGCCATTCAGAGACTTAAGCCATATGCATAAAGTTTTAATCAATAATTACAATGCTATAGTTCCTAAAGATGGTATATGTTACTTTCTAGGTGATCAAGGTATGTACGGACATGAAAAAATAAAGAAAATAATGGCTGAACTAAATGGAACTAAGATATTAATTATAGGAAACCACGATAGAGGTGTTAATGCTATGTATAATATGGGTTTTGATGCCGTACTACACGGAGCTGTTTTATATATAGCTCAAAAAAGAGTAACTCTAAGTCACTGCCCACTCCTGGGTGTTTATAGAGAAAATACAGCAGGAATGAAAGGGTGTAGTCCTGGAGAACTATGGCATGGAGCTAATAGACCAAAGAACCAAAGGTTGTCATTCACGAATGAAGATCAATTTCATTTACATGGTCATGTCCACTCTCCCAATGATGGAAAAAGTCAGAAAATACTAGATAAACAATATGACATCGGTGTTGTAGCTAATAAATATCGACCCGTGAGTATAAGTGTTATAGAAAGTTGGATTAGTAAATATGGAAGATAAATTAGAACAAGATATAGAAGCAGCGGCACTTAAGTCAGTCAAGAATTTTGGAGAGGCTAAAGATGTATTTCATCCTGATTATGGGTGGATTCTAAAAGATGGAAAACCAACCGAAGTTGGACTTAAGTGGTATAAAGACCATTTCGAGAAAAATAAATGAAAGACTATTCTAGACAACAATATGAACAACTAATTTCTATTATGAAAGAAACCTATGGGTTTAAAACTGTATCCATAAATCAAGTTATTGTAGAGTTAGCAGCTGATGAACTTCCTATAATGAGAGTTGCATATAGTGCTCATATTGGTGCCATAATAATAAGTTTTCATATATCAATATCTTCCTTAGATGCTATAAGCTTCTTTGATTTTATTAGAAATGCATTCAAAAAAGTTAAATTGCATGATAGTTACTACGTTGATAAAGATAATAATTTCTTTATAGGACAAGAAGCTTATAACGCGTATGACGTTGAATTAGAAGCCCATTATAAAGCTAATGAATATAGTAAAGAATATTATGATCCAGAAGTTCCTATCATATTAGTATCTGATGTGGTTATTTACGAAGTGACTCATCCGAACGCTTTAAAAATGTATAGAGAACTTAAGAAAAAGAAAAATCCATTTTTTGAAATGTAATCCAATGGTTTACAAATAAATTTATTTTGATTATTATAGTATTTAGGAGAAATATAAATGAAAGAAGATGTAACTGTAAAACAGACTGTTGAAATATTAAAGGAACATCTAGATGCCTAGTTTTAGTAAAAAGTCAGCTAAAAAACTATCAACCTGTGATCCTAGGATTCAGAGAGTTCTTAATGAAGTAATCAAGTATTGGGATTGCACTATATTAGAGGGCACAAGAGATAAGGGAACTCAAGATGAATACTTCAGAACAGGACGATCAAAAGTCAAATACCCGAATAGTAAGCATAATTCCGTACCTTCAAAAGCAATTGAGGTTGCACCGTACCACAGTGGTGCGCCGCATATTCGCTGGAATGATCCTAGGGATTTTTATCATTTTGCCGGTTTTGTTATTGGTATTGCCACCGCTATGGGAATAAAATTAAGGCATGGTGGTGATTGGGATAGAGATCGAGATATAAATGATCAAACTTTTATGGATCTTCCACATTTTGAGATAAAGGAGTAAATAATGGTTGATATTAAAGGCATTACTTTAAACGTAGAGAATGTCTATAAAGACATGGAACCTTTTCTCAATGAGAAAGTTAAAAAAGCTTTTAAAAATAAAGTAACACAAACGATAGCATTAAAAGATAATGAAGATGGGACTAGAGAAGTTGTATATAAAGTACGGTTCTTTGGAGTGCAAGTAAATATTAAAGAAATAGGTATAAGAAAATTAGCTAAAATATTAAATGATCTTTCAGATAAATATGATTTTTATGGGACTCTCACTCCAGGAGTCTGTATACCATTTGCAAATGGAAGATTAGCGATTCTATCTTATATTGCTTTTAAACCTCATGATGCTTTACAAATAGAAGAAAAAGATAGAGAATTTCAGTGTTCAGAAGGTGGAGAACCTCCTGTATATTTAGAAACCCTTGAAGATTTAGAGGATTTACAATGAATTATGTAATTTATAGTTTATTTATTATAGCGGCAATACATTTTGTGTTAGTTCCAATTGGTGCTGGACTCATTTTGGTGTGTAGTTTTGGAATTATATGCGCGTATACCGCTTGCTTATTATTATATTTAGATAAACGATTTAAAAAATTAGAAGATAAGGTAGATAAATGAAGTTTTATGTATATCGACATATCCGCCCTGACAAGAATACTCCTTTTAATGTAGGAAAAGGTCATGGTAGACGAGCGTATTCTAAACATAGAAATAGATATTGGCATAATATAGCTGGTAAATACGGCTACAGAGTTGAAATAGTTAAATATTTTAATAATGAACAAGAAGCATTTACTTTTGAAAGAAAACTAATTAGACTATATAAATCATTTGGATACTGCGAAGCTAATATGACCGATGGTGGAGAGGGGTCTACAGGACTTAAACACTCAGATACAACTAGATTAAAAATGTCCAAATCTCAAAAAGGTAAAAAGAAAAGTCTAGAGCATAGACAAAGAATTGCAAAATCTACCATAGGCCATAAGAGAAATGTTGGGAAAAGACATTCTAGGAAAACTTTATTGAAGATGTCTAGATCTCAAAAAGGTCGGATTTTTTCAGAAGAATCTCGTAAGAAAATGTCTGAATCTCAGAAGGGAGTTATACCTTGGAACAAGGGTATCCCGAGACGCGAAGAAACTAAAAGAAAGATTTCTGAAACTAAAAAACTAAAAAGGAATATTGCATGATGGATCAACTTATGATAGACATAGAGAGTTTGGGTACAAATACTGATTGCCCAGTTATATCAATTGGAGCAGTTTGGTTTGATATTAAAACTAGGACTATTGGTCCTGATTTTTATGCCATACTCGATGTTGCAGATCAAATAGATACAAAAATTCGATTTGCAGATGCGAGTACTCTTCGCTGGTGGATGGGACAAAGTAACGCAGCAAAAACAATATTCAAAGATAATCCAGCCCCCACTAAACAAGTATTAGAATTATTTAGAAAATGGATTATGAACTTTACTGGATCAACTGCTCAAACAACTAAAAAATGTTTTCCTTGGGGCAATGGTAATTCATTCGATTTAGTTATTATGGAATCATTATTTAAAGATTATGGAGTTGTATGTCCTTGGAATTACTACTCACAAAGAGACCTTAGAACGTACAAAGAATTTATTGGAAAAGGCGCCAAAGTTGAAAAATTAGAAGGTGTTAACCATAATGCAAAAGACGATTGTATCAATCAAATTAATTATATATTTAAACATGCAGAGAATATAACATGAATTTTAGAACATCTATATTAATCACAATGGGAATAATTGCAGTATCTGCACTTCCAGAATCTTGCACTTCCGCATCACTGCGCCGTGAAAAGATAACGGGTGTAGTCGTTAATATGAAAAAATTTAAGTTTGATTCAAAAATAGTAACTATACAAAAAGGACAACAAATAACATGGATTAACAAAGACAGGGTTCTACACAACGTAGTTTTCCCTAAAATTAAGATAAAGAGTAAGTTTTTGAGAAAAGATCAGAAGTTCACTCTTATCTTTGAGCAGATCGGAAAGTACGAATATTTTTGTGCTCCCCATAAATCGATGGGCATGACCGGCACTGTGGTGGTAACAGATGGAAAACAAAACAAAAGACGAAATTCTCGTATTAACAGAATTTGAGACTAAGTACAAGACAACAGAGGACAAAAGACTTCATTTTAAAAGATTGATGGATTCACAAAAAGAACCATCTAGCTTTCTTTATGTAGAATCAGATGATATTTATTTCGTACGAGGACCTTCTAAAGAAGCCGATAGATTCATACGTCTGAGATTCTCTAATCATAAAAATGTCAAAGAAAAATTCTTTACAGTTAAAAAGAAACTTAGTGATAAGAACAGTATTCAGCGTATAGAAGTAGATCTGAGAATAGATCCTACTACAGAATATGAAGCTAAAGTTCGCGAATTTTGTGACATTATAGGCTACAAAGAAAACTTCAGAATAACCAAATTTTGTGACATCTACAACTTTACTGATGCAGTTCTTGTATATTATTCAGTAATTGACTTAGAAACTCAGAAGTTAGATCATTTCATGGAAATAGAAGTCAACGAACATTTAGAGTTTACAGAAGACCAAGCGTGGGATATTATAAAGAAATGGGAAAAAGTACTGGAACCCCTTGGAATCAAGGCCCAAAATCGTACTAGACTCAGTTTATTTGAAATGTATCGGAGGTAACGTGGATTTTTATGTTGATGATAGCGACCTTGCAGAATTAAAGCATGGTACTGAATCTAATTTAGCATCTTTAGACAGAGAACGAGGTATTTACCATACTAATAAAATTAGTATTTTTATAGAAGAGGTTGATAAAATATCATTTAATGATAAACTAAAAGAATCATGGAATAGATTTGTTAGTTTCTTTTTGCTATAGGATATAAAATGAGTGGATTTGAAGACATTAAATTAAAATCTATGATTGAAATCTCCAAAAAAGATGGAATATATTTACAAGTATCAAAAAATTTAAGATTTACTAAAATAAAAATCGAGAAAGGTATGATGTATATTTACAAAGAGTGTAACTATTACAGATCTGAACCTGGATGGGAGCTCTGTAAACAGGTCACATGCAGTCCTAACTCTAAAAGATATTGTGATCCAGCAGACTTTTCAATATATATAAATGAACAATTAAAGGATTTAAAATGAAATTTTTAATATTATTAATGTTCTTATTAGGTTGTGCAGACGATGCATCTATCATACAACAAGCTGTAGCTAAAATAAAAGTTGAAAAAGAACTTGAGATCCTTTGCAAAAAGTACGGAAAAATATTAGATGAGGACATCTACATAGACCATGAAGACGAAGATTTTCCGTGTACATTTTTACAATCTGGCTATTTTTTCAGTTTAAGAGATTTAAGAATAATTGATTTTACATATAAAAGACTTGAAGAATTGGAGAGTGAATAATGGAACTTTTAACTGCTATAATTTTAGCTTGCCAAATTAGTACTAGTTCACAGTATTTGCTTGGTACTATGAGTCAACAATTTAAGTGTCAAAAAGACTTGATTACATGTGTAGAAAGTAAGTATGATCGCATATATACTAATCTTAGAATGCGTCAACAATTTAAAATACTCAGCGATTGTATACTAGAAAAGAAATAATAAAGGAAAAGTAGTGACAGTAGGTGAACTGATAGTGCAACTTAAACGAGAATATTTTATGGATCAAAAAGTCGTTGATTATAGGATAAAAGTTTTGCCTCGAGAATACTGCAAATGTACTCGGAGAACAGTAACCATTGATGGTAAATGTGTGAAGTGTGATGCTCCAATAGAGCCCAGGTAATAAAAGGTAAATCATGATCAGCTTAATATATGCAACTACCAAAAATATCAAACTAGCACTGATTTGTGGTGCTCCGTCGGATATAATTTTGGCGCTTGTAATTGCTAACGCTTTGAAATCAATGGGGTAAGTAATGGAAATAGAAGAAATTAAGAAAATTAATTTAGGTCCTAATGACTATCTTATAATAACTGTCCCGGATCATACTCCAATAAATAAGATGGCTAGAATGGCTAACACTTTAAAAAATGTATTTGGAAAAGCTAATCATAGAGTATTTTTAGCTAACTTCAAAACTAAGATTGAAATAGTTGATGATTCTTCTTCCATACCTCAGCCATCAGAATGCGAACTGGATGAATGGGGTCGCGATAGTAAGAATCTGTTATAGATTTCCAACCTTCATCGAAGTTTCTATCGACTAAAAATGTACAAAATTTCCATACTAACTTGGCTACCCAACTTTCTTTATATAAAGGAAACATTTTAGTAAAAACTAACAAAGGTCCCGAGGTATCTATTTCTTTAGTAACCAGTTCACTTGGTTTTCCTCTCACCCAGTTGTATAGTCTTTCATACCAAACTGGTCTTACTTTATATTTCTTAGCTATACTATATATCTGAGCCAAATAGAAAATCCACATAAATGGGAATGCTAGAACGCGTCCTAGAGTACTCTTGCTCATACGCATCATAAAGACTATGTCCACAACATTCCACATGAATCGTGCCCACCTGGGTGATTCTGGGTATACATTATCGAACCGCCACTGGTTTCTCATTCCGTGTTTAAATATGTGTTCATTGAATGGTAGGTTGAATGATCGACTACCTGAGGAAATAGCCATCAGATTGTCTCTAGATATAGTTCTAAGTAATTCTGGTGGGGTATTTAAGCTTTCTCCAGCACCACGATCATACAAACCTTGGATTTGAATACCATCTTCGTTATAAGATTGGAGAACCTCTATTATAACTTCGTATCTGAGTACATCCGGAAGAGTTAAAGTACCTAATAGACTTTTTAGAAAGAGATATTCAGTGAGGAACAGGATCCCGTTTTCATTGTCTCTGGTATTTATTTCAAATCCTGGACTGAGTTCTAATCCATGATACGGATTAATCCAATGATGCTCATCAACATAATTCATGGAATTATGCCGGTTTTGGTATGTCTAATTTTATTTGACTTCTGAGAGCCAAATAAGCATCCCATTTCGTAGAATCGCCTTGCTCTTTTTCAACTATAGCTTCTTTTAGAAGGTCATCAATCTTACGGTATTCTTGTTGTCTATCTCTTATATACCGAGTTGAATCTTTTTCAGCTTTAAGTTCTGAATCTTTTGATTCGAGATCTTTCATCAACTGTTCAGCTCCTGTGTGATCTTCATTCTCTAGAAGTTCTTTACACCATAACGCTGGATTAGGAGTATCAGGATGCTGATTATGGAAACATGATCTCATATCAGAAAGAGACTCAAATCTATCAGAAAGATCTTGTTTCCTAGCTGCCTCTGCAAGTCTAGCTTCTTCTTGTGCAACGGCTGCAGTTCTCCAGATTTCAAGTTCTGCTTTCATCTTAGTTAGGGTTGGTTTTGTCAAAGAAGAATGAAGCTTAACTCTTTTATACATTGAAAGAGTATCATCTTCTGAAACAGTAAGAGGAATTTCTCCTTCAGGCATTGAAGAAAAATCAACTAATCTATTCAAGATTCTGAAAAATTCATCTTCCAGAGTTGTTGTCTGTAGTCTATCTAATTCAGTCATTTTAATTCACCTTTGTAACTTTGAGAGTGTTATAAACTTCTGCCGCTTGAGGATTTGAAGCATCTACATCAGCTGCTCTTCCAAGTCCATCAACAGCTTGAGTTGCTGAAGTCCATTGTCTAAATTCAAGCGTAGTTGATACAGTGAAAACAAGTCTTCCCCTTATAGGTACTACGACTTGAACACCATCAGCTGCCGCCGATTCAGCAGTTTGTCCATTAAGAACATAAGATGTTCCGTCATGGAGAAAAACTTGAGTTTCTTCCGTTTTATAAGCAGTAGCTTCTCCATCAAAATCATACGTTCCTGGACCAAATGTAAATTGATCTGCTGCCACAGAAACAATTGAAGTATCCCCTTCTACCGTATTTACTACTAAAGTTTGCACAGTATTTGCTGTACTCCCCCCGGCAGCAGTTCCGCTTGTTTGAATATTTTTTAAATATACAGTTAAAGGAAGAGGAGCTCCAAGAAGCTGAGAAACACCAATTTTTGTGATGGTAAATTGTGCTAATGTAGTCTGATTATTGTTCCCATCACTGTGAACTCTAATCACATCTCCTTTAGCAAGGATAACTGTGGCATCACTATTATTAACTGAAGATACAGAAGCAAGTTGCCATTTAGTAAGGGCTAATCTATCAGCTGCAGTAATAGATTCAATATTAGTAGTTAATTGAGACGAGTTTTTGGAAATTCCTATTGTTCCACTACCCGCAGCAGTTTGACCATCGTTCAATGTCATATGATAAATACCAGGCTCGTTAATAGTAAAAGTCGAACCATCCGAAGCATCATCAAGAAAAGTAATTGCATTTCCTATAGATTCAACCGTGGTACTAAATCTTCTAATCTTAGTATTCACCGACCCATCACCATTTCCAGTGTTGACTCGAATCATACTATTTTGAGAACGTTCATTAAATGCTACTACTTGATCAACAGCGATAAAACTTGTAATTGTCAACGAAGCAAGAGTAGTCTGATCATTATTACCATCATCGTGAGCCCTGATTACATCTCCAACCTCAAGATTTAAAGTAACTCCAGTAAGATGTAAAGATGATACCGAATTATTTTGCCATTTAGTTAGTGAAAGTCTATCTGCAGCGGTAATTGACTCAATATTAGTTGTTAATTGAGATGAATTTAAGGATATACCTAATGTTCCACTACCAGCAGCAGTTTGACCATCATTCCAATCTATACGGTATGTTCCAGCTGCTTTAACAGTAAATGATGATCCATCAGTAACATCGTCTACAAAATCTATATCGGTTCCAGTATTTTCAACTGTAGTACTGAATCTCTTGATTTTAGTATTTGTGGATCCATGACCGTTACCAGTTGCAACTCGAAGTGTGCTACTCCTAAATAAGTCTTTATCTACAAAAGGATCTGGAGTAATTATCACATCATCCCAGGTCAGTACTTCTGATCCTGCAGCGTGTGTCAGGACTTGAGGACCGACTTTTACGTTCTCACAATCACCAGGACAAAAGAAAGATAAAGTTAAGGTCTTAGAAGAATTATCAGCAGCATCTATATATTGCTCTAATAGCTCAGAACCAGTTGTTAGAATAGCCGTATTTGTGTCATCTTTGACGACCCATTTGATGTCATCATCAGCACCATCATAGCGATATTTAATTTTTACAGATAGGGTTTGATTGCGATAACCTTGAGGAATTGGAATCTCATTAGCTTCACTTGAAACGAAGTCGTCGTCTGATGTTCCTGGAGTAGCATGAAGCACTAATTTGTAAGTAGTATCTCCCCTAATTAGATCCGCTGCTGTGGTAGATAAAGAAAAGACACCTTGGAGGGATCCTCCATTATCGAAAGTAGCATTATTACCAGTGACGAAATCACTAGAAGTAGCAAGTTCAGCTGACCCATTTTCATAAAAGTTTAATGCTCCTCCGCCTCCACTACCGAGTACTCTAAACTTTGAATTCTGAAAGAACTCAAATCTATTAGAAGAACTATTATAGTAAATATCTCCGTCAGTCGGTGATGATGGAGCCGACGGTTGAGGGTTTAAAGTTAACCCTTTATGAATTTTAAAATGATTTAATCCCATTATAGTCCCCTATTTCCTACATTCCATAAGGATAGCGCGAAATTAATGTTTCGCGCTACTTTATTAATTATACTAAGCTTTAATTCGCTTAACGTCACATCTCATAGTCATTGCGTTGGTATCACTGGTAAATCTCACGTTAATGTTTGCGCCGTTCACAATTGCATCGAAGGTTAGTCCTAGATCTGCGGTCTCAGTAGAAACATCATTAAGTACTATCGCAGTTCCATTAGTTGCAATTCTTATAGTTCCTATTCTGATATTGTCGGAAGTAGCTTCTTTAACTAGGTAAGTTATCTCCATTCCCTCAAAACTAGCATGCGCAAAAGTCAGCTCAGATATAACTGTATCCGTCTGAGATGCCGCTAAAGATATAGAGTGAATATACTCTTCTTCCAAAAAGTCGGAAGATGAAGTACCTCTTTGCATACCGTTAGAATCATGAATGACTGTATTATCACCTAAAGTAAGATCTCCACCTAAACTAGGTGTAGTATCATCCGAAAGGTCTTGTAATGCAGAATCAGCCGTTGATTGTAAAGCTGATCCAGCTAATCCTAAAGGACTTATGGTTCTAGTATCATCAGAACCAGTATCAATTTCAGCAACAGTTGCAATTTCAGCAACACCTACAACAGAAGTACTTGCAGCCGGTTCATCCCCGGTGTTCGTACCAGATTGATTACCTAGGTTTGTT
>SDBT01011768.1_pt1 | contig 14055 bp, 13 predicted proteins | sample 2277101 | NCBI WGS metagenome assembly SDBT01 (sample SAMN10404973, study PRJNA504765) | marine sediment metagenome | isolation source: marine sediment core GS10_PC15, 103 cmbsf | place: Arctic Ocean: Southern Knipovich Ridge | collected 2010 | reverse complement strand
CAAAGAAGCTAAGCCTGAGTATGTTATTGCTATGTATGATAAGTTAGGTGGAGCAATCAAAGGTGAAGAAGGAGCTGATGTTGAAATGGGTTCTTTCTATGACTTTGAGAAGGAAGCTCCAAGAACTAAGGTTGTCATAAAAAAAGACAAAAATGGAAAAGAGGTTTCAAAAGAAGAAGTCTTTGATTTTGACGTAACTTATGTGTTTAAGTTTGGAAGGAAAAAGTATAAGATGAAAGTAGGAGATAAGGAGTCACTAGAGCTTAAAGCTGCGAGGGCAGTTAAAAAGGCTGAAGCTGCTGAAGCTAAGAAAGAGGAGGCTAAGAAGAAAGTTAAAAAATAGTTTTTTTACAATATGCGAGAATATATAATCAAAAAGCTCGGAGGATTCGCAAGTGTCAATGATGCTATCGACAGTATCAAGGACAAAGAAACTGATGAGCAAAGAAGAATATTAACTCTCGCAGTCAGTGACTTATATAATGTTGTAAGTGCTGATGATTTACTAAGAAAAACGAATGAGGGTATGAAGTTTGGTGATAGAGAAATAACACCAGAAGAATACCGAGCTATATCTCAAACTGCTCAAGGATTTATGAAGTCCACTTTGTTTAAAGTCGTCGATAAAGACATTAGACATTTAAGTAATCAATCACTTCATGCTTCCAAGACAGTATTACAAATTGCAGGTTCAGAAATGATGCAGTTTGTTTGGGAACAGCTTGTCAAACGTTTAAAAGGTTTGTCTGTCTAACTCTCAATCTTAGGATTGAGTTTCCATTCTGGCTCTCAACTTAGATACTGGCAACGGTATTGAAGGGTTGAGGGTTAGGCAAACAAGCCCCCTAGCGAAGGGTAACTCGTAGCAGAAATGCTTATTAATATTTAAAAGCCTAGCGGGGGTTAATCCGTCTCTAAATTCTATGGATGAAAAAATAGACAAAAAAGAAGAGTCTGAGAACGTTGAAATCCTAGCGGATGTCGAGTCAACAGATGTAGACACTTCAAAAGACAGTTCTTCGACAGAAGAAAAAACAGATTATAAAGCTATTGCAGAAACTGAAAAGGCTAGAGCTGATAAAGCTGAAGGTCTTATTGTTAAAGATAAGAAAATCAGCAAACGACACAAAGAAGATGGAGAGGATGAGGTTGACCCACAAGATAAACCTATTACTCAACGTCAACTTAATGAAGCTCTTGCTACAACAGCCGACCAAACTCGTAAGGCAGTATATGGCGAACAAATAAAAGACATTGCGTCTTCTATCGCTGAAACTGCTGAGGAAGCTGAAGCCATTATTGAGTTTCACAAAAATAGGAGTTTTCCAAATGATTTATCAATTAGAGAACAACTAGAAGAAGTTCAGGCTATTGTTAATCGAAAGGTTAATAAGGCCAGATTGTCTGAAGCCATGAGGGCTAAACAGGCTAAGGGTGGTGTGTCAAAAGATGGGTCAAGTACTCATCGTGACCCTCAAGTAGGCAGACAACCTAAAATATCTGCTGCTGATGCTCAAGCATTACGAGAAGCAGGATATACTTACGCACCTTCTAGAGACAGGTACGAAAAGAAATTGCCTACTGGTGTTATCCGACATATTAAAAAGTTAGGAGACAAGCCACAGAACGAGTAGAACTTTTGCATAATTTATAATCTTCTTATTAACAGGTGAAAACCTTGCGTATATTTTATGCGTATTTAATTTAATTACATCATGAGAGGAGATTTACGAGTAGTTGGCCCGCAAGGGTCAGTACCACGAAGACTCACTACATCTGGTACAGGTATCCAAGCTGGAGAACCTGTGTATCAAGATGGAGTAACATGGTCATCTGGTGTAGCTAGTGCTAATTTCTTTGAATTAATTGATGCTGACGCTATTGTTGTTGGTACTGATTGGTTTGGAGGTGTAGCAATCGAAAATTCGTTAAATGTTACTGCTGGAACAACCGAAGCTCAATGGTTACATTGTGCTTGCCCAGTACCTAATATTGGACAAATTAGAGGACAGGCTGAAGTAGCAGCTAATGTAGACACAATATCAGAGTTAACGGCATTATTGAGTGACTTTATGTTGATTGACTACGACGCAACAGGAGCTAGTGATGGTGGTGAACTTTATACTATAAAGGATGCTACTGCTGCTAACACTCATGGATTCCAGTTGATGTGGGGAGACCCAGCAACTCAGGAATTAGGAGTTGTCATTACAGACCAAGCATATAGAAACACAGTTTCTTAATTTATTAACTTAACAATTATTACTTATGAGCGATTACACTGGTGGTTACAATACCGCTTTATCCCCCGATGCTGCTCAAACTGCTATCGACGCAGTTGTATATGAGAAGTATATGAGGGTAGAACAACCAGACTACCTTTCTGCTAGAGACCCATTCTTTTTCAAGCAACAAAGAGGAAAAGAAATGGTTTATCTTTGGGATGAAGATAGTAACGTTGGAGCTTTCCGTGAAACAGGAGAGCAAGAAGATATAATTTCCGATGATACTTTCATTGGGAATACACACTCAGCTCGACAGAGGAAGTTTTTGAAACAAATACCTCTTTCTTTCGAGATATTAAAAACTGAGCAGGTCGGAATTAATAAAAGAGCTGAAATTGGAAAGCAAATTGGTGACCGAGCAAGGTTAACTCAAGATAGAGATACTATCCTTGATACTTACGGAGATGCGTTTGCTGCAGCAATCACAACCACACCAGATGGTGATGCTTGGGCTTCTGCTACCCATACAACTCTTAAAAACTTTAATGTTGATAACCTAGAAACTCCAGCTTTAGATGCTGATGGACTTTGGACTACTATTCAAACTCTTACTAACCAAATCGCACAAGATGGCGAAATGGGAGGTCAAGTATTTGAAGGTATTGTCAACCCATTTATTCTTCTAAAGACTGCACATGAAACTCTAGATTCTGACTTAGCACCATTTACTGGTGAAAATCAGATGAACTTCTACAAGACCATTTATGGTACTGCTAGAATTGTCTCAAGTGCTTGGTTAGGTTCAGCTTACAACTCTAACGCTAACGCTAACACTAGTTACCATGTGGTATCTGAGAATGTTCAAGCGTGTCGTAGAGTGTTGACAGACCTTGATACCATGATGATTGAGCCAAAAAACACCTCAAATCATACTAGAGTTGAAAGGGCTTTATACATGGAATCTCACTTTGTACAATCTTGGTTTGGTTCAGTTCACAATAACGGAACTACTTAATAGTTATTATCATTAACATCAATCACAATGAATAAAAACAATATTGTTGCTGGGATTGCCGTTTTGGCTTTGATTCTTGGCTTCGTTGGGGCGGTTGGTGGTAATAACCAATTGCAGGAATTAGGAGTAACAGGAACTCGTTTTCCTAATGGTTTGAGTGCAGATAGCACCTCACCATCAGCAGGACAAGTTCGTGGAACTACCTTTACTTCAACTGGTGCTACCACTTGGGCAAGTGCCAGTGTTACTGGAGCTTTAACGGTTACTGGAGATACTACACTTGCAACTACAACAACAGGAGCTTTCACACAGGGTGGAGCTGAATGTACGTTGACAGATGCAAATGGTGGAGCTGTTTCATTGACACAAGAGTTACTGAGTAGATGCTCTTACTTTACAATGGCGGCCGGAGGAGCTGGACAGGAAGTTATACAATTAACACCTGTGGCTACATCTTCTCTAACTACCTTTCTACCTACTCCGGGACAATGTAAAGAGTTCACTTATGACTCTAGTGCTTTAGCGACTGCTACAACAACTACTCATACAAAGACACCAGGTCATATCATCATAGCTCCAACAGCTAATGATGACCTTATTGACGGGGGTGAATATTCACACATGAGACTTTGTAGAAGGCCTAACACTGATATTACTTATGAATTATCTGCCGAACTTGTAGATGCCGATTAGAGCTATGCTCTCCTTGCTCCTCGATACTCTTACTGGTTACCGGGGGGCGAGATAGAGCAAGGCTCTACAATTAATAATTAATAATATAAAATGAAAAAACTAAATTTAATAACAATACCAATTATCGTAATACTAGCGGTTTTTGGTCTCTATTCAGTGTTTGCTCCTTCAAACGATGGTTTGTTAGAAGGTTCAAACTTTGCTCAAAATCCTGTTCATAGGGAAGCCAACGCTTCTTCAACCGCTTTAACAGTAGGTGATGATTTATCAGTATTAGTTCTACCAGCATCAGCAAAAAGAGCTTATGCAAGTTTGTGTAACACTCAAGCAGCACATACTGCTTATTTAAGTTTTAGCTCAACAGCTATTACGGCTACTACAAGTGCTAGTATTCCAGTTAATGCAAATTCTTGTTACATAATTAACTTAGATAATAGATATATTGGCAATGTTCATGTTATTCAAGAAACAGCTTCAACTACTGCTACCTTTTTAGTAACCGAGTTAAGAACACAGTAATATGAGAAAAGGCATAATATCACCACTAGCAGGAATAATCGCAGCAGTTTTTACCCTTGTAGGTTCTTTAGGGGTGGCGTGGGCAGCTTCAAGTAGTAAAGTCGCTGTATTAGAAGAAAGAGAGCAGAATCATTATTTAGAAGTAACAGAAAAGATTGATGATTTAGCTGATGACACTAAAGAAAATTCTCAAAGTCTTCAAAGGATAGAGAGAGCATTAGGTACATTACCAACTACTTTTTTACAATAAAATGAGCAGTACAATCACACAGGTAAAAGAACATTTACTCGGAATGAGTCATGGTGGGACTTTGAATAAAGTTCGTAATATTGAGGCAGCGTTTGAGAGAGCTGGTAACACAATGCTTTCAAAGATTGACCCCATAGAAACTGAACGCTTGGCCACATTAGCTCCAAATGTAAATAGTAAGTTAAAAAGTTATACAATACCAACCGACTTTAAGAAATATATTTACATACTTCCTCAATCAGGTGTTACCTCTGGTGATAGGTCAATGCGTATAGGCTCAGAACAGTTTAAACGACAAATGGCTGGGTTAGATAAGACTGTGGTAATAGGAGGATTAGAGGGTTCTAAGGTACTTCAAATTGACTGGGATGTTAGGTCACCTAAAACCCTATCAAATATGGATAGTTTAACAGCTAATGGAACTTGGATTGCCGTAGGTACAGCTTCTGGTATTGTGCTAGACCAAATCATCAAGTTCTCAGGTGGTGGCTCAATACAATTTGATTCTGCTGCCTCAGATGATGGAATACAAAATACTACACTTTCAAGTCTTGATTTAACTAGCGAAGATGAATTAGCTGACAATTATGTAAGGTTTTATATTAAAGATTCAGCTGACTTGGCTAAATTAACTAGTGCTACTGCTATTTGGGGTAACGACTTGACAACTGCCTTTTGGACTGGTGTTACACAAACTGCACAAGCCGATGGCACAGCATTTAGAGTAGGTTGGAACACAATACGAACCCCTTGGAATACTGCAACAGAGACAGGAACAGTTGACCCTAGTGCTATTGACTCATTTAAAATAACCTTTGCTACCACAGGGACTATATCGAATATTAATGTAGACGAAATAACCTTTGCTATTGGCTTGCCGTTTGATATTCTCTACTACTCTAAGTTTTTTATAAAAAATACCTCAGGAACTTATCTACAAAGAACTTCCTCAGATGACGACATATTAGTTTTTGATGAAGATGCTTTAAATATCTTCCTTTATGAGTGTCTAATTGTAATGCAACATCAAGTAGCTGGTAGAGACGCCATATTTGATATTCAATTTGCTAAAGACGAGTTAAAAGTTTTGTATAAGAATTATTTAGCAGAATTTCCAACCAAAGCCAAGAAACAAATCAGAGATTATGGAATGAGACCGAGATTTCAACGATTTACTGGACATAATAGATATAGATAATGACAGAAAAATATCAATTAATAAATGAAACCCTAGGCTATCAGACGGCTAATGACGAAGGGAATGAAGACCCTAGGTTCTTAACTGATGGTACTAAGAATATTATAATTGATAGGTTCAAGAGATTTGGTGTTAGAAGTGGATATACTCGCCTAGGTGCGTCTAATACTGCTTTAACTGAGGTACGAACTACAAAGACTTGGAACACATCCACAGGTGTAGAATTGCCTATTAGAATGTATGATGATGAATTAGAAGTTTACCTAGCAACTGTGGATACTGTCGTAATAGACGCTTGGAAAAGAGTATTGGCGGGTTGGTCTGTTACTGAGAAAATGAGATTTGCTACTTGGTGGAACGCAACAGAGGCGATAGATGAGCTTTTAATGGTAATTGGTGACGATAATCACTATAAATGGAATGGTGCTGTTGCCGTAGTAGCCTCTGTCACAAGTAATTCAATAACAAAAGATGGTACTAAAACATTTGGAGAAGCTAGATTTTATGCTAGTGGCAATAAGACATTAATTAATGTTCGTACTGGTACAGAATTTGCATATACTGGTGGTGAAGGAACTTTAACTTTGACCAGTGTTACTGGAGACCCTACTGCTGATGGTATGGTTGCTGGGGATATATTAGTTCAAAAAGTAGTTACCGAAACAAATGAACCTTTGGTTAATAGAAATCATCACACAATAGGAGTATTTGAAAATCAAGTACAGTTTGGTTCAGAATCTAGCAATGAAGTTTTTGTTACTTCTAACTCTGATACGACTGATACAACATTCTCCTCTCCTAGAGTTGCTGGTGAAGGCTTTTTACTTACACTAGACTCTCCGAATAAGGCTTTTGCTTCAATAGGAAAAAGACCTTTTATATTCTCAGGTAGAAATTCAATATTTACATACGAGTTTGAACAAATTACAGTTAGCTCAACACTTGCTGAGACAGTAAATGTTCGCCAGTTAGATATTGGAGTAGAACAAGGAGCTCAAAGCCAAGAGGTTGTCATACCGATAGGAGACCAACTAGCTTATTTGTCTTTTGAGCCAGCTTTAAGAATTATATCTAATCCTGACGAACTAGAAGGATTAAGACCACTAACTATATCAAACCCAATCAAACCTGACTTTGACGCTGAGGACTGGACAAATGCACAAGGTATTTGGCATAAAAACAGAATATACTTGTCTGCTCCTGATACTAATTCAAAGGTTTATATCTTAGAGTTCGTTCAAGACGCAGATGGTAATTTAAGAAGATTTTGGCAACCTCCACAAGTATTACCAGTTAAATCGTTCTCCATTATATCAGGTAATATATATGGACATTCTAACGTAGTACCAGAAACTTACTTGTTATTCAATGGATTTTCCGATACTGCCTCAGATGATACTAAATTACCTATTGAATCAAAAGCTATAAGCTCTTATAGAAACTATGAAAATAGAGCTAACTTAAAGGCTTTTGATGAATATTATGTAGAGGGATTAATTGCTAGTAATGTAAATGATTTACTTTTGACCTTGCAATATGACTATGGAGGAGCTACACAAGAGGTAACTAAAACAATTAATGGTGTTGATGATGACATAACTTATGAAACTTTGATTGATTCTTCACTAGGACAGCAACCTTTAGGACAATCACCTCTTGGTGGAGCATTTGAAGAAACATCTGACTTAATGAGATTTAGAGTTATCTTTGAAGTAGCACCTGAGGACTTACATGAGCTAAGAGTTTTCTTTGAAACTAACTCTGAGGATAGGCGATGGTTTATTTTATCTCATGGTGCAAATGTAAGAGAGAGTTTTAATAGAAATATAACTATACATAAATAGAAAAAAGTTGTATAATTAAAAATATGAAAAAACTACTAGCCAAAAAATATAAAGATAGAGACACACTTGACAAAGAGGTTGGTTTGATTTCTGATAAAACTGGCATAACAATAGAAGGAACTGTTTTAGAATTAAAACGACTTCATCTTTCACATAGAAAAAAAGTTTACGGAGTACCTGTTGTTGCAACAAACTTTGTAAAGAATGATATAAAACAAACAGAGATTAACCGAGGTAAAGTTCATTCATTTGGTATTGACGGCAATTTAAAAAAGCCACCATTAAAAGTTAAGAAAAAGAAAAAATGATTCAAGCAATAAGTACAATACTAATATCAACAGTAATAAGCATAGGAGCATTCTTTGGTATTCAATCAACAAAACCAGTTATAGCTCCAGTGGTTGATAAAGCTCAGATTCAAGAGATTTTAATAGAATTAGGAGATGATGTGCTTGGAGGCGACCAAAGTAAATTCTTTGGTGGTTTTCCTTATAGTCTATCAGGTTCAGGTTTAACATCTTCTGCTACTTCAATTAATCTAACCTCACTGACTATTCCTCAAACAGGTCAAGAGATAGTTGATGGTGATTTATCTACTACTTTTTATGTAACAGTAGAGCCTGGAAATAAGAACAAACAAGAATTTATATCTTGTACGACAGTAGCTCAAGGTGCAGGAACGAATGCTACTTTGTCAGGTTGTAGTAGAGGACTATCACCTATTGCTCCCTACACTGCTTCTAGCACACTTCAATTTACTCATGGTGGAGGTACTAAGTTAATATTCTCAAATCCACCTCAACTATACGATGATGCCGCTTTTAAAAACAATGACGAGAGTATTACTGGTACTTGGACATTTGACGCTGATAAACTACCAGTAACAGATGCCGATGTCTCAGCTACAACCTCAAAACAATTTACAACTAAGTTCTATGTAGACAATGTAGCCAACCAAGGTGCGGCAACTTCAAGTGAATCAGTAGCTGGAATTATAGAACAAGCGACATCATTAGAAACAGCAAGCTCAACACCTTTTGATGCTAATAATCCTCATGCTATAAATTCTGAGAATGCTACATCTTCACCGTCAAGAGGTTGCGATGGAACGGCTACTGCTGGAGCTTTATGTGTAGTGGTCGCTAAACTTGATGGAAAAGTACATCAAGATTTTACTGACTTATCAGAGGCTTACACTTGGACAGGATTACACAATTTTAATTCCCCTGTAATTACTAACTCAACTACAACGATAAATGATATTGGAGGAAATTTCGATACTAAAATAGAAGGAGATACAGATACAGATTTGTTTTATGTAAATGCTGGAACTGATAAAGTAGGTATTGGCACATCTACACCTGACGCTAAATTTTCAGTAGATGGTGAGATTTATTCAGGTACAACTGGATATAGATTTCCTGATGCTACTGTTCAAGCCACAGCAGCATTAACTACTTTTGGAAGTTTTATTCAAGCAACAACAACAGACCAACAACATGATGGAGCAAGTGGCGAAGAAACTTATGGAAATGGTGATTTTGCCACATTAACAGGAGGAAGAATGGGAACTAACGGAGCTATAAAAGTAGAGGCGTATATTACCGGGGGTACTTTTACTTCTGCTGGTGCTAGTTTTAATCTTAAATTATCTGGTGCTACTGTATGTTCTGTATCTACTCAGGGAATAACAACTATAACCAGTGGTGTTGGTGTTGTTGAGTTTATTCTTTTTTCTAAAGACTCCGCTTCCTCACAAGGTTGCTTATCTTCTTATAGAATTAGTGATGAATTGAATCTTGATGTTGGGGTGTCTGATGATACATCTTCGGTAAACACCGCTTCGGATACAGTAATATCATTAACGATTAATGATGTTAGTGGTGGTAGTGGGGATGTGTTTACTGTAACAGGTATGGTCGCTTATGATTTAGGAAGAAGATAATATTATGCCAACAAGAGCAGAAATAGAATCACAAAGAAATACAGGAGTTCAAGAAAGAGGAGCAACAGGTAGGTTTGCTGGTTTAGCCCCTGGTGAGTTTTTTGACCCTAGTGGAAATATTACTGGTGGCAAAGCTCCTTCTGTTCTTTCTTCTAAAAGTGGTTTAAAAACAGTTAAAGAAGATAGAGAATTACTATTTAATGAAACACCACCACCAACAGCTAATCCTCCACAATCTAATAACAAACCTGGTGGAGGCAGAATAGTAAATATTGGAGGAGAAGATTTTATACAAGAAGCAGACGGAAAGATTAATAAAGTAAACAAATCTTCCAATGAGAAAAGCCGTAGAGGTGCTACAAAAACAGATAGAGATAATGGTACTGGTTTAACTGATACTGAATTTGACAACCTTGATTTAGATATTACTGATTTTGAAAGAGACCCTGATAGTGGAAAGTTAAGATTTAAAACAGGTATTCCAACAGACTCTATCACACAAGCTGACAACAATAGATTAAGACTAACTAACTTAATAGAAAGTCAACAACGAGGAATGCAAGAAGAAAGAAATAGATTATTAAGAGAATTACAGGAAGGTAATGTTAGTGCAGCAACTCGAGATACTATTAACGAAACAATAGAAATTACTCAACAAAGAATAGAGCAACAAAAGGAAATTAATAAAAGTAGACTAGCGTTGCTTAATACTAGAGCTATTAGAGGTGGTAGTGCTAGGTTTGCTAGTGAGGTATCAGGAGGCATTATCTCAAAAGAAACTGAAGCTGGTTTAAATAAAATTGTAGAATTTAACAGACAAAAAAGTAGAATAATAACTGCTGCTAGAATTGCTGACGAAGAAAAGAAGTTTGAAAGAATAAATGAGTTGGCAGACCAATTTAGAGAATTAGAAAAAGACCAACTAATAGCAAGAATTGAGTTAAACGAAACTATGGCAAAAGAGGCTAATGAGGCACAGAAACAAGTAGTGGCGGCAAAAAAAGAGGCTAGAGATGCTGAGAAATTTCAAATTGAAAAAGAAGATACTACATTACAAGAATTAGGGTTAATTACATTAAATGCTTTAACAGGTGATGAAGAAGTTGATTCTCAGATTATTGCTGGTATAGCTAAAGCAAATGGATTAGAACCTAATAGATTATTTGCTCGTGTATTAGATTTAGATAGAGAGGATAAAGATTCACCTGCTAATTTACAATTTATTAAAGGCTCGGCAACACAATCTTCAGGAGTGTTTGACCCTAATACTGGGGTATTTAAAGCAATGAAAGGTGGTATTGGTGGCTCTGGTTTTGCTGGTACTCCTGGTAGATTAACAATAAAAGATGTTGAAAATGCTAGTGAAGAAGAAAACTTGAATATTACTAGGGTTATGAGGTTGCTACCAACTAAATTAAAAGATTCAGAACAAGAAAGAGCTGATAGAAAAGTTGAAATACTTAGAGCATTAAGAAGTGGGCAAGGTATTCAAGATGTTGTTGACGAGATAAAAGGTTTTGTAATTGTTGATAAGAAAAATCAAGCATTTTCTACCTATATGAGAACTTTAGCAGCAGGAAGTGGTGTAGATTTGTCTGATTTAGCTGCAACAATAAATAGAGGAAACTTTGAGAAAACTATGACAATAGTTGAAAATGCTAACTTAGAAAGAGTTGGCGGAGAATTAAGTGGTGTTGATTCTACAAGAACACTATTAACTTTATCTAATAGGGTGTTAGATAATTTGGCAAAAGCTCCAGCAAATAATTTAGGTGTATTTGATGGTAGAAAATTTAAAGTAAAAAGATTCTCAGGATTGACTAATGAAGAAATTTTAGCCACACAAAGACTTGAAACATCTTTGGTTAATTTATTCTCTGATATTCGTAGAAAATCTGCTGGAACTGCGGTAACAGAAACAGAACTAGCTTTTTTGCAACCATTACTTTCTGACTTACTAGACCAACCTGAAATTATTAAAACAAAAATAGATGAATTGAAACAATCAACTTTGAATACTCATAATGAAGCGAGAGGACAATCGACTTTACCATTTGTTACAGTTGAGGAAGCATTAAATAATAAGGAACGATTAAGTTTATATCAAGAGGCTTCAAATCAAAGTAATAGAATTAAAATAGAATTCACGGAGGGAGAAAATAAAGGAAAGATTGGCACAATAGATTTACAAGATTTTGACTCTAACACAATGGAACAAATATAATATGACATTACCAAAAAGTTTTAAAGAAGAAAATTTAACACAAGGTTCAGGAGGTTTTAATCTACCTGGTAGTTTTATACCTGAAGATATAGAGGAAATGAAAAGAGCTGGTGGCGAGTCTCCGCTAGACCCAACATTAAAGTCGCAAATTCCAAAACAACCTGAAAAAAAGGGATTTTTAAGAACTTTAGGAGAAGATTTAGTTAGACCATTGGGTAGAGGAGCGGTTAATTTAATTCAAGCAGGACAGATTATCGGAGGAGGACAACCAGAGGAAACTTTTAAGTTACCTTTTTTGGGTGAGACTAAACCTATTGGACAAGAAGGGGATTTTTTAACAAAGGTTAAGGATTCTTTTGGTGTTGGGATAGAACTTGCTTCTTTTATTCCTTTAGCAAGAGGTGCTAGTCTTTTAACTAATGTAGGTTTTAAAGGATTGATTAAGAGGGGTTTCATAATTGGTGCTAGAGAGGGTGCGACTGGTTTAGGTTTAGAACAAGGTGGTAGAGCTTTACAAGAAGATAAAGGAGTTGGTGAAGTTGCATTTGAAACAGGAACAGGTGCTTTGACAGGGGCAGTTGGTGGAGGAATATTAGGAGGTCTTACTGGGTTGATTAAACCTACAATTTCTACATTAAAAAAGTTAGCAAAAGGAGAGGGTATAACAGCTAGTTTTTCTAAAGAGGCATTAAGCGGTAGGCTAGAGAATAGTTATAGGGAAATTTTAAATCCTACTAAGCGACAATCAAAAATTGAACAGAGGTTTAATAAAAATACTCCAAAATTTTTAGTAGACCAAGGAATTGTTTTAAAAGGAAGTGGTGGTGTTTTAGATACAACACAAGCAGTTGATACGCTAACAACAAAAGCTGAATTTGCAAATTCTGTTTTTGAACAATTATTAAAATCAGAAAACAAGATTATTAGTTTAGACGATTTTGCAGCTAGGGCTAAACAATCAGTGGGGAGTAACAAATTAGGTACAGATAGAGCAAAAGCATTACAAATGGTTGATAATGAAATTGCTGCTTACAAGGAACAATTAGGACAATTTGTTAATGAGGCAGGAGAATTAACTGTACCTCTTGATGTATTTAATAGAATCAAACAAGATTTATGGTCTAAGACTAAAAAATTTGGTTCTCCTGATTCTGATTTGATAAATGATACTAATTTCTTAATGGGTCATACTGCTAAAGATATGATTGAAGGTCAAGTAGAAGATGTGTCAATAAAAGATTTTAATAAATTGCTAGGAGATTATGCTAGTGCTGTGAATTTATTGAAGAATAAAGATAAAAGCAAATTAGGAGGTAAAATTGGACAATTATTTAATAGAACAATAGGAGCAATTATAGGGTCTAGTGCTGGGCCAAAAGGAAGTTTAATTGGTGCAATAGGAGCAGACCAATTATCTAAAATATTACAAGACCCTGAAATTAGTACATTCTTTACAAGAACATTATTAGATAGATTAAGAGAAGAAGGAGGAGAAGATATTATTATACAAGCAGAAAAGATTATAGGTGAAAGAATAGAAGACGCATTAAATAGGAAACTATTACCTTCGGGAGCAATACCTCTTGGTTCTAAAAAAATAGAATCATCTGTAAAAGCAATTCCTGCTAAAGTTGCTACTATTGAACCAGAATTTAGATTAGGAGAATCAAAATCAATTCCATTACCAACTCGAAAAGGTAAAAGTAGTGTTGAGGCATTACCAGCTAAAAAAGGATTGGTTGGACAAGACCCAAAGAGTAAGAAATTTATTAAAACATTTAAATCTACTCCTTAAATAATTTAAAACCATTCCATGAGACCAAGATATTTCATTAAAATTAAAAACAACAAACAAGCAATAGTGCCAGGGATTGAAATAAATAAACCAAATATGAATAGCAATATTAAAATAATTAACATACAAACAAAATAACACAATATGTTACAATACGCAATATGACACTTACTACACAAGAAAAACTAAAACTACTAGAAAGAATCAAAGCTAACCCATCTTTAGAGATATTTAAACTATTACAGAAGATAGAGAGTTTGAAAGGTGAGACAGGAGAATCAGGAATTGACGGAAAAGACGCTGATGAGCAGTTTATAATTCAAGAGATAGCAAAGCTAATTCCTCCA
>SDBT01011766.1_pt1 | contig 14058 bp, 14 predicted proteins | sample 2277101 | NCBI WGS metagenome assembly SDBT01 (sample SAMN10404973, study PRJNA504765) | marine sediment metagenome | isolation source: marine sediment core GS10_PC15, 103 cmbsf | place: Arctic Ocean: Southern Knipovich Ridge | collected 2010 | reverse complement strand
TCCGTTGATAATTTGCGGTATGCCAGAGCGTTGACAACAATGGCCACAGCAATGCAGGCGACACCCATAAAGAGAATTGGCGCCTTGTATTCCGCGGGCACGGGCAGGTAGTTGTAGATAACGCCGAGAACGAGAGCCAGGCCGATACCGACAGGGAACGCTACAGCCATACCTGCGATGTCGATAGCAACGACGAGTAGGATGTTGGCCAGGTTGAAAACAACACCTCCCAACATAGCCCACCCGATACTTGCCGAATCCGCCTGTTGAATGTCGGCAATGAAGCTCCTGCCCATGGTGCCTATACTGCCCATCGTGAAGGCCAGAATCAAAGTAAGCAAAAGAACGCCGATGCTGTAATCCCAGTAGAAAAGTTGAAACCGCCATTCCTTCGTCGCCAGTTTCTGTGTGTTCGCCCACGACCCCCAGCAAAGCATCGTGACAAAACACATAACCACCGCCACTGTGTACGATTCAATAGTAACCATTTTAATCTCCTGTTACATCAAATTGTAATTGATATTGTGAAGAAACATATTATAGCTTTTTTCTCAAACGGTGCATCTTATAAGTACCGTCAACTGGCCCCTTATAGTAACCTTCAAACATTTCATCGTCAAGCTCACCTCCACCGACATACTTTCCCTCGTCAGCAGTATAGACGAATTTGTTACCTTTCAGTACGCCGTCCATAATATGCATCGGTTCTTTTTGCGTATCGAATTTATCTAATATCAGAATCCGGTACTTATGATCACCCAACGCTGTCACCTTAGCTGCAAAGGTGAATTCGTTACCTTCAGAATCTATACCGTTTCCCTGCCAGTCACCCACAAACGGATAAATTTTTCTATTGCCGTCTGAAACAACATCCGGGTTTGCGCATGAACTTAAAAACAAAGATACACACAAAATCATTATAACTGCAAACGGTCTGTTTACCAACCTGAACACTTTAAAGCCCTTCCAATTCTACCTGACATTTCCCATTCACCCCGTTAGAGACTTTTCCTTCGGGTCTCTAATGGGGGTAAACGGTTAATAAGCATATTCTTATTACGGTTTAACGATCGGCCCGACGATTCTTTCGGCCAGCAGGTCCTCGAACTTGCCCATATCTTTCCATTTGGTGGCCACTTTCATTTTCTTAGCCCCTTCTTTGATACGGGTGTAACCCTCATCGTCCACGACGATGCCAAGCGTTTTCATCTCACACAGCTCATCGCTGAATGCAAGATAGATTGCCACCGTATCGAACAATGTTCTGCTTACTTTTTCATCGGTCCTGACCGGTTCCTTTTTCTTTTTCGCCGACCATAGTCGATAGTTCTCGACAAGCGCTTTTGCAAGCGGATCGTCCGAATTGCGCACCTTGGCATATTTATCTTTGCGCAAAGAAACAAGCCCGCATGTATCCAGCGGCGTAATTACCATATCCCACGGTGCGGTGAAAACTTTTTGACATGCCTTGACATCCATCTTGACATTATATTCGGCGCTGATTTTCTCGCTACCGTCGTAACCGAGATATACACTTCCATGCATACCCACGAAGCTGGCATTTTCAGCGATGCCCGGATCGCGCCTCAGTGCTTGAGCCAGATTCGGCACCGGCCCTATCGCTATGACCGTTATCTTTTCCGGCGACTTCCTGATTATATCTATCAACGCACCGACGCCATCTTCATATATCTTACCAGGGTAGCTCTTGAGGTCGTAATTTTTCACCCAATCCGACTGGTAGCCGCCGCCCTGTCTTTTTGAATAAGCCATACCTATCGGAATATCTGTCCTGCCCGCGATTTCAAGCATCCTGGCGATTATCTTCGCTCGATAGATACCGTTATGGTTGTCACCGATCACCATCTTAATATCAAACTCGGGGCTCTTGAGCAGCATCACCAGTGCCCACGTATCGTCGATGTCGTCGCCGATGTCAGTATCAAGAATAACCGGGATTTTCTTCGAAGCCGCCGCTGCCGACCCACCCCAAACATGAACAGGCACCAACGCAAGCAAAACAATAAATACCAGAACAAAAAGACTTGCCGAACGGACTTTCATAACATGTCACTTTCCCTAACACCTGACCTCTAAACGCATAAAAAATATAATTTCTCCGTACGACATCAATAATCTTACAAAAGTCATCTTGAACTGTAAAGGAATTTCCTTTTCGAAGCAGCTTCACACATTATCCCGCCATAGTTTTTCAGCCGCGTCAGAGCCTCGTCTCGACGGGAACGGCGGCGGATCCGGGGTAAAAAAGTGAGGAAAATCCATACAACCGCACTACAACCAAATGACCAAATAGCTTATAAAATCACAAAAATCGCAAATCTATAAGGTTGATAATATCAAAGACTTAAAAAATTCTCAGAAAATGGCGAACGTCTTGAACATACGTTGACCATGAGACACTTCCGTTATATAACTTCTTTCAGAATAAATGTTTACATTTCGCTTAATTTTTGCTCTTTTGTTTATGTCTCCAGTTTGACACCAATTTGAGTGAATCTCAGCCATCTTTTTGCCTTGATTCAGACCCCCATAATTACGATAGAATGGATATTATGAAGAAGGTTTGGATTTATAAAAGAAAGGATATAAAAAGCTGGTGGGTTGTCCACCTGCACAAATTGCAAGCGATCTGCAAATTCAATCACAGAATTACTGAAAGCAGCAGATGCAGACGAGCTTATTGTTAATCCTTGACATATGTTACCAGCATGTAACCGTCTTTCTCTTGATAGAAGCGTCTATTTCACTCAATAATTCGCCCATATCGTAAGGTTTTGCGAAGAATATGCTGCCAGCGACAATACGGCCTTTTTCAGCTTCTTCTTTCGAGACCAAACAGGTTATGAATATAATAGGTATATCTTTAGTATCAGGGTCCTCCTTCAGCTTTTCAGCAATCTTTGCCCCGTCGATATGCGGCATTAATATATCAAGAGTAATCAGATTGGGGTGTTCCGACTTTGCTAAAGTTATAGCATCGTTCCCATTGTCTGCGGTAATAATAGAATAGCCTTCAACGCTTAGACCTTTTCGCAACACATTCAACACGTCCGGCTCGTCATCAACAATTAGTATCTTCTTTTTATCCACTTTAAGTCTCCTTCTTAGTCAATCAACATTTGCCTCTTCACTGAGAAGCTTCTCTATCGCCGTTACCAGTTCTTCTATGTCGTACGGTTTGGTAAATACTGTACCACCACCAAAGGAATGGCCCCTTTCAGCTTCATCTGTCTTTGAAAACAGGACGCTTAAGAATATGATGGGAATATTCTCGGTTAAAGGGTCTCCTTTTAGTTCATTGGCAACTTCTTCTCCAAGCATGTCACCAAGCACTCTATCAAGTATGATGAGGTCAGGACAATCTGATTTTGCCGACGTTATGCCATCGTTGCCGTTGCGCGCAGTTGTGACAGAATATCCTTTGGCGCTTAGTCCTTTCTCAAGTGTCCGCCGCGTGTCCATTTCATCATCAATGATCAAGATTCTCTTCGCCATGTTTTTCTCCTTTCCCAAATGGGTAATATAAAATGAAAAGTTGTGCCTTTGCCATATTCTGACTCCACACAGATTTTCCCTCTGTGTTGCTCTATTATCTCCTTGGAAATAGCAAGCCCGAGGCCTGTGCCTCCGACTTTTCTGTCTCCGCCTTTTTGCAGTTGTTCAAATTCACGAAATACTTTTGGCAAGTCTTCGGCCTTGATTCCAGGGCCGGTATCGGACACTGAGACCTGAATCACGTTTTCTCCCTCGCTCGTGGTAATTGTGATGTTTCCTCGTTCGGTGAACTTCAGGGCATTACCAACAAGGTTTATCAAGACCTGAGTGATTTTGTCCCTGTCAAATTTTACTCCGGGCATGTCCTCTTCGAGATCAAGGAAGAAATCTAGTCCCACATTTTTGGCAGCAGGGGTCATTGCCGCATATATTTCCCTGGCAACTTCATTGACGTCATTTTCCCGGATGTCAAATTCTACCTTGCCGGCTTCAAGTTTCTGGAAGTCTAAAATATCAGTAACCAGCCTGGCAAGTCTGTCTACGTTTCTCTTGGCAATATCCAAAAACTCTTTTTGTTCATCGTTAAGTTTGCCGGTTTGCTCCTCTGCTACCAGGCGAACCGCTTCCTTCATAGCGGTAAGGGGAGTTCTCAATTCATGCGAGGCAACCGACATGAACTCAGATTTCATCTCCATGGCCTCCTTAACTTTTTCTTCCGCCTTCTTGCGCTTTGTAATATCATGCAGTGAGGCAAGAAGGGCCGGTTGCCCTTCCCAGTCTATTTCCACCACGCGCATCTCTGCCATGATAGCGCCTTCCGTTTTGTGAATAACTTCAACATCACTTGCTTCGCCTGAAACCATAGGAAATCCAAAAGTTTCTCCCATGAGCTCTTCCGTTTTGCGGCCAAAAAGGGATCCAGTAGCAGGATTGACGAAACGCACGGCTCCCTCCCTGTCCACAACAACGATGCCATCGGGGTGCTCAACTATTATCTTGCGGAGGTTGGCCTCGCTGGCTTGCAAGGCATCAGCGGTATGTTTGCGCTCTGTAATCTCTTTTTGCAAAAGCTCGTTAGCCTGTGACAGTTCTGAGGTTCTCTCGGCTACCCGACTCTCTAATTTGCTTCGTGCTCTTTCTAATGCTTCATTCTTTTTCTCAAGGTCTTTTTTTGCGTAATACAGTTTCTGGGAAGTATCCTGTAACTGGCGGTTCTTGTCCAATATCAGGTTTTCTGCTTCCTTTCTCTTAGAGATATCTTTGGCGATATGAACTGACCCAATAAATTCGCCTTTGTCACCAAGAACAGGTGATGTGGTAACCAGGAGGGGAATGCCGATATTCGGATCATTTATCTCCTGCGTGTGAGCCATCTTATCTTCTCTGGTTCTTTCAAAGGGGCACGTTGACCAGGGTTTATCTGATTTATGAAGGACTTCATAACATTTCTTACCGATGATATCCTCAGGTTTAACACCAAGCAAATCAACAAAGGCTTTATTTGCCTTGACAATGGTAAAGTCTTCATCCTGGATGAAAATGAAATCCGATATAGCGTCGAATGTCCTTCGCCAATTTTCAGAGTCCTTCCTGCGCGCCAAGGCATAAAGGATTGTCCGAACGAGGACATTATCTGAAGACCAGCCCTTAATCATGTAATCCATTGCACCGTTTTCTACGGCTGACAGGGCTACTTCTTCATCGTCCAGCCCTGTCAACACGATAATAGGTGTGCGTGGGTCAATCTCGTGGATTTGCTGAACTGTCTCAACACCTCGGCTGTCAGGAAGTATGAGGTCGAGCAGTATGAGGTCATAATGTTCCTTGCTGAGGTGCTCAGCCGCCACTGCCAAACTCTCAGCACATTGAACGACAAATTTGACAGGCCACAGACTTTTGGTCAGGACTTGCTCCGTCAACAGTCTGTCAGTAGCGTTATCCTCGACCAGCAGGACCTTTATCAGGTCCTTATCTGTGAGAATGTCAGGTTTTTCTGTTGTCTCAGTTCTCATTTTGTAACTCACTCAAAGTCCAATATAGATCGAGTGTCCTGTTCTCACACTCTATATAATTTTTTATATATGCTGTCATCACTCTTGGAATTCCAATATATAATCCTTTGTCCCATCGGTGAGAATCACTCTATTTTGCTCAATCTGTTTAACAGTCTTGTCAGCAATTTTGTCGCCCACATGTACGATCAATTCGTTGATCATTGCCTCAGCTTTTTCACCCTCCCAAATAATAGCGAAAACTGTCAGATTGGAGATGTTGATCGTCTCTTCTCTTCCTTTAGGCCAAACAAAAGGATTCCTTGGCCAATCAACAAATTCGGTCCTTTTTCTCGGCACTGCTCTGGTCACGGGCATTGCTTGGTCAAAGGCGACTGATGGGGTGGTTGGTGAAACACCTTTGGTTATCTTGGGCTTAGGAACCCAGACAAAGATAGCTGTAACCATCAGGAACACACAAAGGGCCAATTTGTTACTACGTTTCATTTTCTATTTCCACATACAGGTTGAGCACGAATTCCATGCTTAATTCAGGCAGATTGTTTTTTCTTGTGTGAATGGATAAGCTTTTTACTTCCGTGATGCTGCGAGAAAATCCTTCAACATAGGCCAGGAATTGACCGGCATTTTTGTATTCTGATTCTATCGTGAAGCTAATGGGTAACTTGCGGATGCCGGCTTGTGTTGTCTTTTGTAACTGTCTTGGCGAAATAGAGCTAAAATTCAACCCAAGATCTCTTCCTTTTTCAGTTAGCTCGGCGATTGCCAGAGAAACCTCATTTCGCTGTATCATCTCACCTTTTGCATTTAACTTTTCCAATGCAGCGATGGCACTGTGTTGATTCAACAGTTCAGTTTGTACCTCATGCAGTTTGTTTGCCGCACTATGTAACTTAATCATCAAAGGTATGTATACGAAGATTAGAATGATTAGGCCAAAAAGCACACAGCAGGCCTGCAGAATAAGTAGAGTCTTAGAAGGCCCTAAGCTTTCTACTAATCTACTCATTTTATTTCTGACTTGGGCAATCTCTTTGGTTTTCATTCAATCCCTAACCTTAACTCAAAAGTATTGAGTTTATCTTCGGATGAGTCCTTTGTAGATATCAAGTTTACTTCCTTAAAGATCCCTTTTTCCAATGAACGCATAAATTCAGTTAGAACTTGTTCCCTGACCAGACCGGGTGATTTAATCTCTCCTTTTAATGTGAGCATGTTTTCTTTAGCAATCATTTCTGTCAGGCAAACCGGCTCAGGAATGAGGTTGGATGTTTCTTTTAATGCGTCGCTCCAATAAATTCGCCGGTCTATGACACTGCATAGGAAGATTTGCTTTGGCAGTTCTTCTATCTGGGGCGATAAGGCGCCGAGCTCCAGTTGGGCTACGGCAATACGTTTATCATAAATCCCCAGTCTTATCCTCATTCCCGTGTACACTAAAATCATGATAACAATAACTGCTGTAACCAGGGCCTTAATTGAGGATCGCTTAATCAGCAACATAGCTTTTTGTTTTATTTCAATAGGTAGAAGGTTGACATCACTTGGTGCAGCCAAGGCCGCACCCAAAGCCGAGGCAAAGCTGTGTGCGGTCTCCGGCTCGTTTTTGAGTAAGGAAGGCTCACTTAATGGAAACGCTGCGAGCGGATTACCCAACTGGACCGGAATACGCAAGCTCTCGCTCAAGTTTTTTGTCAGATTCTTAAGGTTGCTGCCTTGCCCCAACAATAGCAGCAACTCGACTGGTGCACTCCGCTCTTTTTCGCGATAAAAAGCAAAAGAGCGTTCAATTTCTGTTGTAAGTTTTTCTAAATTGGGGCGGAGCAGAGAAACAAGCTGTGCACTTGTAATTTTACCATCTGCAATCTCTGAATCGTCAGAACTAAGGATACCATGCTTTTTCTTAATGCTCTCAGCCTCTTCTAATGTCAACTCTGTTTTTCCGTTACCAGATATAAGCGGCTGTGTCATCGCCAGCGTAAAATCCTGGCCGGCAACAGGCAATTTCCGGCTAAATACAAGTTCTCTGTCCTGAAATATAAAGAGCTCGCTAAAATTATAGCCAATATCCAGAAACGCAACCGTCTTATTCTCTTTCGAATAAAGATCAGCGATGACGTTTTTTAAGGCAAAGCCATGTTGGGTAAATAAAGAAGGCCCGATCCCTGCCAAGCCTAATAAATCAAGGTATCTATCGACTGTCTCTTGAAGGCAGCAGGCCACGGCAACTTTAAGTTTCTTAACTCCACCTTCGGCAATTTCACCAACGATTTCGTAATCCATGACTGCCTGGTCTATCGAGAAAGATATAAAATTTTTCATTTCCCATTTGAGGGCCTGCAGGATTTCAGATTTGGGCATGAAGGGAATGACAGATGTTTTTGTACAGCTTGCCGAGCAGTTTATGACAACATTAATTCTTGCTTCTTTTGTATTGATGTCCCCGAACAAAATTTTTAGCGCATCCAATTGGCCATCCTGATTATCTTTGCTGGAGTCTATTTCCTGCACCTTAAGCTTCGAAAGAATTAGCTCGCCTTGCTGACGGGCAAGTTCGGCTAACTTTATTGAAGTGCTTCCTATATCCAGACCGATAAGCCTGTCTTTTTTCGGAAGAAATTTGGATATTTGAACAGGTATTTCTATCATTTCAAATCTCGTTCCAATCCGTTTGCACCCTTAAGGTGACGTTTGCTGACTCCATCCCGGTAGGTATTGACCCAAGCACATCTTCGCTATATATGATGCTCGCATTGTTCTGGATCTTATTGTTCTCAAATGTATTTGTCACGACACTGCCAGTAATTATTACATTATCCTGTAACTTTAGATGATTGGCATAAACTGCCCCTGTCATCTGAGAATTACCTTTCATCTCTATTGTTTGCCCTGAAGTGGGGACAATGATATTCGCTGCAGCCATTATCGCATCATCCTGAAGGATGAAGCCTTCTCTGGCATACGTCAAGGCACCACTATCTATGTTACCATCATTTGACATTAGTATTTTCTTCTTCGTTATGATCGTAACATTCGAAGTAACAAGGCCACTATTCTTAAGCTCCACATTATCTGTAGTGACAATGGTCCCTGGTCCAATGAGCTGTCCACCGGGATCCCCCTGGACTGTAAGCTTCTTATAATACTCTGTACCACCGTTCAGATTATGCGTACTTGATTTATCTATAGTCAAATCCTCGCTAGCTTGAGATTCTGCTGTGGTAATTTGAGCGTCATAGGAGGTAGTGTTAAACGCAGGATATGTTGGTACCGGATCCGGTGGCCCAGGAGCTTCTGTATAGGTTCCGGAGCCAGTTACGTTGTCTGCATAGACCAATCCATTAATAGCGCTTGCTCCGGTCGTCACCTCGACATCTTCATTGCAGTAGATATCTCCTGAAATTACAACGATATTATCTAAAGTCAAGTTATTCGTATTTACAAAGACAGCATAGTCAAACACAGCCGAAGCAGCGATCACACTCTGTGTTATCTCTCGACTTAATCCATTCACCATCCCCGTAGAAGTCAGGGTGTAGGTGCTTCCTTCTCTTGTGACAAATACCGAGTAACTCCCTGCTCCTAAATTCCCGGTAACGGGGCCTTCCCCTACTGGGTCCGATCGAAAGTCCGAATCATTATCAAGGGTCCAGAAAGTATGCTGCAATCCAGCGTCGGCCAAGTAAATAGCCTGGCTGTCTGCGATTTGTGCGCCGATACTTCTTGTGCTCGACTGCACAAAACCAAGATATGCCCCAACTACTGAAATCAAAGTAATCATCACAATCAATGTGAGCAGCAGCGCCGCTCCTTTTCTACCATAAATTACCGTGGATTTGTGCTTTGTTTGAGAGAGCATCATAAGTTTCTCGGTCTGACTTTTGTCCTGATCCTTACTATTTCGTCACTTCTTTGTATTACGAGGTCGAGTCCGACTTGGTTACCACTTATGTTTAAAGCTGTTGCCGGTGCCGCGGCATCGGGAGACACCAAATCTCTCAGAATCAGTACACCGTCCCCTAAAGCCGGATTGTCTCCTCCATCAATATCAGCTTTATGTAAATCGTAACGGCTTTCACTGTAAGTAGAATCTAAAGTCGCATCGTTGGCATTATACAAATAAAATACATAAGTGTTGCCGGCAAAATCGTTGTACTGAACAGTATGGGCAATTGAACTATACTGACTAAGGCTGCGTAGCGCCATCTCTTTTAAATCTCTAACCACTTTCTCCATCGCATAGCTTACATCTTCCCTGATGCCGCCGCGTATGCAGCCTGAATCCCATGCCCGTAGGCTCACCAGGAACACAAAGCCTATTGTTCCTAACAATATCGCCAAAAGCAAAAGCACTATAACCATCTCTATGAGAGTGAAGCCACGATAGTATCTGCCTTCATCTGTGTTTTGGTTATCTGCAATCATCTGCACCTCAATAATCACCAATAAGTGTCTCTACCGCTACAGATTGCGTACCTCCTTTTTGCGTCCACTGCACTTGCACTGTTACATCTTTTAAACCTGTATCAGAAACACTCGAATCTAAATTTGCATCAACATAATCTACAGTCCACTGGCGTTGATCTACGAAATCAAAACCGGATATAGAAGCTTCTGTGAACGGGGAGCTTGCCGGGTCCAAATTAGCGTGGCTATAACCATCGTCCTTCAACTCCTCGAGCTTTTCATTAGCCAGGTTAAGCGCTATCAGACTATATTCGAGATCAGAATCAGCGAATATCGCAACACTCATCAGTTGCATCAATACCATCAACCCGCTGACGATAAGGGTAATGGCAATGAGCATCTCAATCAAAGTGAAACCTTGTTTCATATTTCTCTCACTTTAACTATACCGGTGCTTTGTGACCGATCAAAAACCGCCGGTACCGGCTGTTCCATTAGAGAAATAGATATCGTCGTCTGTGTCGGTGCCAACGGGCGATATTAGTCCCGTATTGTCAATCCCATTGATGTCTGCCGTACCATCGGGACCTACGGAGAAAATGACATAATGCGTTGAGCTGCTGTCAGCGTCTGTAACGTAACTATATTCTTGTGCTGGTGCAAAGGGGTCCATAAGCGCTGCAGTGATTATTTGGGGACTGGCGAGAAGAATTGATGCGGTTTGCCAACTTATCTGAACAGGAGTTTCGTCCTGGCTTGGATATGCCTTGTCATTGTGAATGTAATACGACTCAACTGCAATAGCCAGGGTACGCAATTCTCCCGCAGCCTCAACGGTTCTTCCTTCATCTTGCATGCCCTTGAAGTACGGCAGCGAAATACCAATCAGGATCGCCATCACTGATATTACTATCATCAGCTCAATTAAACTAAATCCTCTTCTCATCTGTTTCACCTTTCTGTTACTTTCGCGAAACATAATTTCCGGATTCACAATCTACCGGGTCCTATCTTCTTAACAGCTTGACCATGTTAAACATCGGCAAAAGCATGGAGGCCATTGTAAAAGCCACAACTATTCCCATAACGACTAAAAGTATTGGTTCCAGACTCGCGACCAGTTTCTTGATGCTGTAACCGGTGGCACGGTCGTAAAAGTCGCTAATCTTATTTAGCATTTTTACGAGGTTTCCGGATTCTTCACCTACACTGATCATCTGGACGGTATCCGGCGGAAACTCTTCGCTGACCTTAAGGCTTTCTGCAAGCCTTTCACCTTTTTCTACGGATTGGCGCATCTGCCTGATAACCCGGCCCAATACCTGGTTATTCACCACATCGCTGACAATATCCAGGGATTCTAATATAGGCACACCGCTGCCGAGCAACGTGGACAGTGTGTGAGCAAAACGGGAAATGCAAATCTTGCGAACTATCGGCCCTAAGACAGGCAGTTTCAAACTGACTTTGTCAAATCTGAACTTACCTGTCTCAGTTCTGACGTATCTTCTTAGCCCAAAGACTATCAGTACGCCGGACAGAATAATCACATACCAGAATTGCCGAATAGCTGTACCCATACCGTAAAGGATGATAGTGGGTAGAGGCAGACTGATTCCTGCACGATTAAATATTTCCACGAATTTCGGAATAAGAACAGTAGCTAAAAAGACGATTATCCCAGTGGCTGCCACAATTAAGATTATGGGATAATATAAGGCTTCCTTTATCTTCTGCTGCAAATCCGCCTGGGCCTCAGCAAATTCGGCATACCTAGTCAGGACCCCACCTAAATTCCCACCAGCCTCAGCGGCCTTGACCATACTTACAAGAAGATTCGGGAATACCCGCGGGTGTTTTACAAGCGCCTGCGAGAAGCTCTCTCCTGCCTCTACGCTTCGAGACACACGGCCTATTACCTCGCCAAGCCTCTTGTTTTCATTTTGCTTTTGCAAAGTGTCAAGACTGCTTATTATAGTTAAGCCGGAATTTAACATATTGGCCAACTGAATATTAAACATAACAATATCTTGGGTTTTTATTCGCCTGAATTTCCATTCTAACTGCCCCAGTTTCAAGCCGGCCAGTACCTCGGTGATTGTTACCGGCGTATACCCCATCCCCTGCAATTTCTCTGCAACATCTTCTAATGAGAGAGCGTCTATTACACCCCTGACCAATTTACCTGTGTTATCCCTGGCTCGATAGTTAAAGGCAAACAAAGCTTATACCTCCTCGGTCACACGCATAACTTCCTGTTTTGTAGTTATGCCACCGGCTACTTTCTTGAGTCCGTCCTCGCAAAGCAATTGCATGCCCGCTTCAATTGCGACCTTGCGGATTTGGTCTGCTGAAGCCTTAGCGGTGATCAATTCTCTGATTTTTTCAATGGGTATCATTAACTCATAAATTCCTATTCGTCCTCTGAAACCGGTCTGAAAACACCCTTTGCAGCCTTCACCTTTGCATTCGACACAAATTGTGCGCACCAACCGTTGCGACAATACCCCAATAACGGAGGACGAAATCAGAAACGGCTCGACCCCCATATCCACAAGCCTGGTGATTGCGCTTGGAGCATCGTTGGTATGAAGAGTAGAAAAAACGAGATGGCCGGTTAATGCTGCCTGAACAGCCGCCTTGGCAGTTTCGGCGTTACGGATTTCTCCAACCATAATGACATCGGGGTCCTGTCTTAAGATAGCAGGCAAGGCCTCGGCGAAGTTAAGCCCGACTTTCGGATTGACTTGCATCTGACGAATACCTGTGAGGTGGTACTCGATCGGGTCCTCAATTGTAATAATATTTTTATCTTCAGAATTTATCACATTCAGGGAAGCATACAACGTAGTGGTTTTGCCCGAACCTGTGGGGCCGCAAACTAATATTATTCCGTGGGGAGAGTTAATTAATTTGGCATATTGAGTCAGGTTGGAAGGCGGAAAGCCTAATTGCTTTAGTTCCAGAATTGCCTGGCTTCTATCCAGAAGACGTAAAACCACATTTTCACCATAAACAGTCGGGACACAAGAGACGCGAATATCGATATCACGACCTTCCATCTTCATCTGAATACGGCCGTCTTGAGGAACACGTCTCTCGGAAATGTCCAAATCAGCCATTACTTTAATGCGGGAGATAACCGCGGACTGAAAATACTTGGGTGGTCCGGTGCGCTCATGGAGCAATCCATCGATCCTGAATCTGATTTTAAGCGTATCTTCCTCCGGCTCAATATGGATGTCACTGGCTTCTTGGCGCACGGCCTCGATAACCATCATATTAACCAGTTTTATTACCGGCGGTTCTTCAACGATCTCCTGGAGTTTTTTCAACTCCGTCTCCTGGCCCGGCTTAACTTCCAGCTTTTCCCGGTCCAGACTTCCAATTACATCTTCCAGCGTGCCTTTAGCTGAGTAATGTTGATCCAGCGCCTTTTTAACCCCTGTCTCGGTAGCCAGTGCAGGTTCAATACTAAGATTGGTCTTCATATGCACTTCATCCAGCGCAAAGACATCTGAAGGATCAACCATGGCTACAGTTAAGCTGTCGCCGATTCTTAAGATGGGCACAAGAAGATGCTTTCGGGCAAGAACTTCCGGTATCAAATCAATGATCTGAGAGTCAATAAGATAATTGGCTAAATCGATAAATGGCAAATTGAATTGCTGGCTTAAGAAAGCAGCCAAGTCCTCCTCGCTGATTAAGCCTTTTTTAGTAAGAATTTTCCGTAAAGGTTTTGCACTTCCCCTAGCCTCGAGCTGGACCTGTCCGAGTTGTTCGGCGGTGATAAGCCCTTTTTGCACCAGGCTTTCACCAAGCAATTGTTTCTGGGCGGTTACCATCATACATGCTGTTTCTTTATGAGTTCTTTAATCTTAGAAAGCAAAATTTCCGACTCAAATGGCTTGGTTATGTATGCATCTGCGCCGACTTCTTCACCGAGTTTTATATCATTCTCTTGTGCTTTTGCCGTAAACAATATGATAGGGATCTTCGCGTATCTTGTATCATTCTTAAGCAGCCCGCAAACCTTATAACCATCCATTATAGGCAACATCAAGTCCAGTAAGATTAGATCTGGTTTTTCGGTTTTTGCCTTTTCGAGTGCTTCCTGACCGTC
>SDBT01011765.1_pt1 | contig 14058 bp, 10 predicted proteins | sample 2277101 | NCBI WGS metagenome assembly SDBT01 (sample SAMN10404973, study PRJNA504765) | marine sediment metagenome | isolation source: marine sediment core GS10_PC15, 103 cmbsf | place: Arctic Ocean: Southern Knipovich Ridge | collected 2010 | reverse complement strand
CGCGGTCGGCTCCGGCCTGGAGAAGACATATCGCGGTCGTAGCCTCCCACATAGGGCCTCTGTCTTCAGCAGGGCCCCAGCCAGCCACATCCTGCAGCTTGGCTTCTTTGACCCGCCAGGATTCGTAACCAACGTCACAAATAACCGGCATTGCCATTATCTTATCGCCCGTAAGAGCAGCCAGCCGCTGACGCTCCTGAATCGAATATGCATACTCAAGACCATAACCCAGCGCTCCAGTCGTCTGAAACGTCACGACCTTCTCCAGCGGAAAGCCCATGTCAGAAACCAGAATATTGACCTGCTTGGCAAGGTTGATGTCCAAAGGAGCCTCCGTGATAAGATTGTGGCCGTCGGCAATAGCAATGGCTGTAAGTGCCTTGTAATTATCCTCAGCCACAGTCCCAATCAGACAGTTCTCACCCTTCGCCGCCTCGCTCACCTTCGGCATAACCTGATTGTCTTTTTCATCATTGCCACACCCCCAAAGAACCAACGGGACACTAACGGCCTTGAGCACCTCCTCTGCAATTTTGACCGCATGGGAGGCATCTTTGTTGGTTTTGTCAGGGTGAATACCGTCAAACTTCACGCAAATCAAGTCCGCCCCAAATTCCTCTATGCACTTTTTAGCCCAGTCAGCAGGGCTGTCAAAAACATCCTTGTATGGCTCGCTGAGCACGTCAGGCCAATCCTCAGGTCTGGTGTCTATGACATCCATTGCAACAACCGGTTTTTCGGCCGCATCGGACACAGAGCCGCCATAGACAACGTTACGTGCACCGCCTACAGTCACCGTCGTACCACGAGTACCGCCCTGCTCTTCGGTCGCCCCAAGCGCAACTCGATTAACCGAACCAGTAAAACTTTCCACAATTTCAGGAACCGGCATTTGGAATCCTCCAAAGCTTGTAAGTTTATCTAAATTTTCTTAACGTTTAATTTCTGCTCAAGAATCTCTCGTACCGCCAAAAGCGCGGCGCTGTCTTGCTCGATGTCAAATATCGTTTTGCTCTGCATGGAAGCATCGAAGACAGCTTCATCATAAGGCACACAGCCAAAGCTCTCAATGCCCTCCAATTGCTTTATATTCTCAGACCTGTTCCAAACTATACCAATCTCTTTCACCGATACTGGCAGCCGTTTAGCCAGCTCACAAATACGCCGCGCCGTAACCACACCAAGAGGAGTAGACTCGGTAACAATACACAGCAGGTCAACATTATTGGTGGTCCGCCGCGAAAGATGCTCCATTCCCGCTTCATTGTCCACAACCACAAACCCGTAGGCCTTACTTAGCTCATCCAGAAACTTTCGCAGGAAATTATTTACGGCGCAGTAGCAGTCCGGCCCTTCGGGACGACCCATAGTAAGCAAATCGAATCCTTCGGCCTCGGTGACCGCCTGCTGAATCCCGTATTCCAGAGACCGCAGTTTATCCAGACCTTTACCAAGACCATCGGCACCCGGGCCCTTGCCACGGGCCTGCTCGCGAACCTCCGCAACCGTGTTGACCGGTTCTACCCCCAATGTCAAGCCAAGGCAAGAATTCGGGTCGGCATCCACCGCAAGCACCGCCCCGTTACCGGCGTCCCGCAAAGACCTTACAATCAACGCAGCCACGGTCGTTTTGCCCGACCCGCCTTTTCCACTTATCGCGATCGTTGTCGCCATGCCCTTTTCCTCAGCCCTTATCCCACTTTCTCGGCGGCAAGTCTCACCGACGGAAACAGCGATAAATCCGTATGCGGCAAAAAGCTCGCCCGGACAAACTCATCCATATAGCCCGGATGACTCATTAAATCAAAGTATGTCATACTTTCTGCGATTCTCTCAGCCGCCTCCAGAGCCTTGCGGCTAAGCAGAACCATCTTGGCTCCTGCAACCGATGTGTTCCCCACGAATTGTATTCTCTCGACCGGCACATCGGGCAGCATCCCTATGGTCACAGCTTGCCGTACATTCAGGAAGTTTCCGAATCCGCCGGCCAGATAAATCGCATCCAGGTCTTCCGGCTTGGTCTGCGTTGACTCCATAAGCACGCGAATAGCGGCAAATACCCCCGCCTTTGAGCGCACCAGATTGTTGATGTCCGCCTGGGTGATTACTATTTCGTCCCGGCCGTCACCGGAAGAGACCAGCCGGAACTGCAGGCCTTCGTTCCCCTCCGCCAACCTTTCGTCCCCGTCGCCGGCAAATCGCCCCGTCCGGTCTATAATCCCGTTTACAAACAATTCAGCAAGGGTATCCAGCAGACCTGAGCCGCAAATGCCGACCGGATGGGTATTGCCAATTGTCTTAAGCTCGATGGAACCATCACCAAGAACCGTCAGCTTCTCAATAGCTCCGGCTCCGGCCCTCATACCGTGCTTGACCCCACTTCCCTCAAACGCAGGCCCTGCCGAGCTTGAGGCGCAGACCAGCCAGTCCCGATTACCGAGAACCACCTCGCCGTTAGTCCCAATGTCGGCAAAAAGCGAAATGCCTTTTTTCGTATAAATCCGCGTCGCTAACACGCCCGCCACTATGTCGCTGCCAACATAGGCTGCCACACTCGGAAGACAATACAACAGACCTCGCTTGTTAATCTGGATACCCGCCTCGGCTGCGCGTATAGGCGGCATAAAACCCACCGAAGCAACATAAGGCTCTTTACGTATTCGCCTCGGGTCGAGGTTGAGCAAAAAATGCACCATCGCCGTGTTGCCGGCGCATATAAGAGCAGTTATATCCTGCAAATCGACCCTCTGCCTTTCCGCCAGCGTAACAATTAGATTATTCACATCGTTGACAATACGATTCTGCATCTCATCAAAGGCGTCGCTTTCCTCCGCGTAGATGATTCGGCGAATATAGTCCTCACCAAAGTTTATTTGGCTGTTATAGGTCGCCTCAGTATCCAACGTAGTGGCATTCGTCAAATTAATCAAATGAGCAACCACCGTGGTCGTGCCCAGGTCCGCTGCCACAGCAAAATTCCTTTTCGCTCGTTCCGCCGGTTCAACCTCTATCACTTCGGTCGTTCCGCTCCGCCGACCTATTGTCACCGCTACCCTGTAATTTTCCTCGACAAGCTGCTTCGAAAGACCCTGCAAAATCCGAAAACCCGTCTGCATTATAGGAGCGTCAATCTGCCCACGTATCGCAACATACAAACGCTCGTGGTCAGCAGTATGGTTCTGAATACTCGGCGGTTTCATCTCCAGAGACAACTTCTGTACCAATGGGTCAAACTTAAACACACCCCCTTCAATATCACCGGCAAGCTCACTAAATCTGTGAGCATCCGCATCCATCAGTATTTGACTCGTCTGCAATGCATGCGACTTTGGAACGGTCACGGTCATATCAGAAAGGATTTTCGTCTGGCAGGCCAAAACAACATTCTCGCGCGCTTCATCAGGGGTAAGTAAAGTGGTAGGCCTGCTTTGAAACTGCCCCTGGTCAATTACCACCTTACATTTACCGCAGTAACCGTCCCCCCCGCAGATGCTGCTCAGATAGACGCCGGCTTTGCGCGCCGCCTCAAGCAGGACAGTACCGGTAGGGGCCTCTGTCTTCAGACCACTCGGCTCAAATTGAACCGTGCATTTTTTTTTCTCGCCCTTTGACATTATTTGTCTTTCCGCTAAGCCGGCCCCTTCCAGACCTCCTGAAGGTATTTAGGCAGCATCGACGACTCTCGCGGCCCAACCATAACTTCCCACTTCGTGGCTTCTTCAAGCTTGCCGCTCATTACAGCAACATAACCGGGTATCACCAGCTTGCGGTGCTTGACCAGGCCTTCAACATTATATTTGGCCATAGCATCCGCCACCGTTTTCTCGTTGAGCTTGTCTCCCGAATAGGCCGTCAGAACACTTGTCCCCTCGGTATCAACTACAAGAATATAGCTCGGCACTCTGCTGGCCTCGACATCCGATTCCACCGTGTAGTAGGTCAGCGAAAAGTTCGTTGTAAACATCAACGGAGCGTTTTCATCAGGTTCGCCGATTGGATATATCTTCGGCTCGACCTGCACCGGCTTCTGCGGGTCGGTAAAAATGTTCATCACCACAGTCAGCATCGGCAGCAGCGCATATGCCTCCGCCGCATCCAGAACCACTATGCCGGAATACTTGCATATCAGCGTCGTAGCAACAGCCGCCTGCTCGGCTGCGTCCCCGTCACCAACAAAGGAGATAATCGGATAGCCCAAGGGGCGGAAGACCTTTTTCAGCGATAAGACTCGAATCCTCGAGAGGTTGAACAACTGCTCCCGCAAGCTCAACCCATCAAGGCTCAACACAATATCCTCTACTCCCTCAGCCTTTATCTTCTCAGCAAGCTCGGCAAGCGCTTCGATTGACTCGGCCTTTCCCACCAACGGGCATTTGCTTTCCTTGGCGATTTTCGCCACCTCTCCGACGGTATCAGCCTTAGCAGAAGCAATCAATGGCACCCTGTCCGCGGTTTTACCTACAGCCGCTTTGATTGCAGAAGGCTCATCCGAAACAAGAATCATAGCAAGACTGCTGGTTCCTTTGACCGTATCGGCAGCCGAGGCAAAAGCATCGGCAGAACCACTGTCATTAACAACCGCTATGGCGCTGACCAAAATGCGCGTGCCGACCCGTTCAAAAGAAAGCCCATTTATGGCCTCAATGCGTTTTTGCATTTCTTCACCGCTCAGCTTGTCCGAAACAGTCACAGCCAAAACCGTTGGACTGTAGAATTTCTCTTCGTGCCGGAACATCACCGTCTCCTGCCCCGTCTGTACCTCATTGTCCCCGGTACCGAACACCACTTTCCTCATAGGCGGCGCAGCAGCAGCAGCAAGCTTTTCCTTGGCCTCTTCCGATACCTCCGGACAGTCTTCAAGTTTCGCTCGCTTCTGGGCAAGCTGCATGGCAAAGGCCAGACACGTCGGCTTGCCGCACTTCTTGCAGTTTGTTTTTGGTAGGAGCTTGAAGATTTCCAATCCTGTAAGAGCCATGATATTCTTCCCTTTACTGTAGTAAAAACCTCATTCTAAACACCAAAAAGCTAAAACACAAGCCGTAAGTATATCCTTGCACCGTTATACTCCCGTCTCCTGTATTAGAACATAGGCTCCATACTGGTTACGGGGTGTCCGGCCTTCGTAATGAACTCCAGCACCTCCTCTTCGGTGGCAGCGCTTGTCTCGTCCGCAATCTTGGCCAGGAGTTCCTCCCCGCCAAGCTCAAGTTCTTCGGCCCTTCTGATAAAAGTATCCTTGATGTCGTCCTTGAGCATCGTAGGCATCCACACGATTCGCTGGATTCCGCCCTCCGCCGCTATGAATTTCTTTGAGTTTATGTAGTGCTTCGAATGTCCGATGAATCCGGGCGTCTGGTTGCCCCCGCCCACGGTGCCTGCCAGCGTCGAAAACTTCATACCACAAGGAGTCATCTCCGTGAACTCACGGTTGACAATCATTATCCCGCCCGTTGAAGGCAGCACCGCGGCGATACATTCGAAGCAACCGCAAGAGGTCATCGGGTCAGTAATCATACTGTACTGGCTCATTCGTTCAACGTTACCGCCGCTGGTCTTGAGAACAAATGCGTTTATTTTGTCCCATTGGCCAATGGTTGGCTCAATGCAATTGCCTTTAGAGATAGGCTGATTGGGCCCGGTCGGAGTTATCTCAAAGGCGGCCTGGCAGTCCAGCCAGCTATAGGCCCCGCAAAGACCCGGCCTCTCCGGCGAAACTACACAAACGTGGTTCGCAGCAAAACTCTGGCACAGAGTACAAGAATAAAATGTCTCCACATCCTCATCAACCATGCCGGCAAGTCGCTCGTCTCGCTGCTGATAAACCTGACGTCCCATATCCCGCAGTTTTATGACTTCGGCTTCGTCAGTGAAAATCTTGACCTGCACCTTGTCGACAATATTGGCGAAATGTTCGTGGTACATGGCGTGGAGGATATGGCCAATATGCTCAAGCTTGAAGCCCGCTTTAGCGGCATCTTTACTGATTCGGACCCAAATGATGTCACGCTGTCCCATGTGCCAAAGGCCTTGTGCCTCGTTCATAAACGTATGGACCTGACGTTCAAGTACGGGTTCAAAATCGGGCTGCATTTTCCTGCCGGCAACTTCAACAACAATACCCAGCGGGAGCTGGCCGCCTTCCTGAACCGAGTCGACATCGAGGCCTTTAACCTCGATTTTTCCATCTTCGACCTCACTTATATCAGCCATACGAAGCCATTCGAAGGCGGGCGTCCTTTGCCCGCCGAACTCACAGCGCATCTCTTCTTTGCGGATGCGCTCACCTTCAAAAGCGGGGCTATAAGACACGGGGATGGGGACTTCGGAGACTTTGATTTTCAGGCCGCGAACTTCAATGGCTTTTTCCACAATCTGGTCATGTGGCACATTGGAAACCACGTGTTCATATGTACATACGCCGGTCGGTAGAATCTCCGGAATATCAGAGTCGGCTATCGTCGGAAAACCATAATTAATCGCACCGGCGGCATTGGCATACCATTCGTCGGTGACCGTACCCAAAGGCATAACAAATGCAAAGATTCTGTTCTTGTTGTAGAGCAGGTTGCGCCTGAAATCACCGGGCTGGACCCCTCCAAAGCTAAGTGCCGCCCGACTGGCAAAACCAAGTGAGTATATTACTGAGGTAATCTCTCTACCGAAAGGTACCAGTCGCGTCTCCCAACCCAACTGCACGTCACCTTCGACGAGCTGCTCAGCAAAGCTGGTGCCGTTATGGTGCGCGGACATAAAAACGTACAGGCATCGCTCCTGTAGTTTTCTCGCGATGTCTACTGCTATTTCAACAGTTGGAGCGGCGCCTACGATGGCGGCAAAGCCTGGTGCGGTTCCGTCAACGAACTGGAGGCCTCGTTCACGGAGGATTACATCGTCTGCAGCTCCGAGCCACATGCCATCGACCGGATTGGGGCCGATTAGATATTTGCAGGCCTCAATGATTTCTTCAGCGAACAATGTGGCCATACCGGCATCCAGGGCAGGGCCAAGATAAGGTATCCATAAATCCTCATCAACCAGTGGAGGCAGCAAGCTTTTGGCCTCTTGCATAACCTCTTCGAAGTCTGACAGTTTTTCTACGGCAATACCGGTCATTGAATAAATAATTGGAATGTAATAGCCGGTGTTGGGAAAAGCGACAGGACTGTCCTTTCCTTTTTCCTTGATGGCGCGGGATAATATATCTTCGGCCTGCTTGACTATCTTATGGGCGCCACGAATGGCTGCCGATGCAATGATTTTCGACATAAACTAACCTCTTGTATCTCCTATTCTTTATTCAACTCCCGTTTTGCACGTCTTTTGAAAAACCGGAGCCTCTCATAATCAATCCACGCTCAACGACCGCCGGTCAGCCATATTGTAAAGCTTGCGCTCCTTCTCGACGTTTATGCCCAAAGCATCACGCTTAGCCTCGATATGCGCCAGCATCATATCAGCGGCCTTGACCGGGTCAGATTCAACCGCCCATCGGCCGCCAAGGTCTTTTTCAATTCCATTAAACAGGTAATCACTGACATTTTCGCTGCCTAACACCGGCATTATCTCTTTGGCGAAGATAACCAGCATCCCGCTGGCCACAAAATACTGCCCGATGGCGTACGCTTTTTCACTGACCGACTCCAGACAGGCGCCGGCCACCGGTACTTCGGAAATATCCTCGCCGAGACCGCCCTCTCGCACGATTTCGCTGAGGGATATCAATAGTCGCGTGTTATCCACACAACTACCACAAGTCAGCACCGGCGGCATACCTACCGTTTCACACACTTCTCTCAAACCAGGCCCTGCCCACTCCAGCGACATGCGGGGATTAGCCAGCCCTTGCTTGCCACAGGCAATAGTGGCACAACCGGTGGTTAATACTAACACATCTCTTTTAATCAGTTCTCGGGCCAAAGTAGTGTGCGTTAAGTCCTGCGGGACCTTGGGATTGGTACAGCCGACAATGCCGGCAATGCCACGAATTCGACCGTTGATGATATTGTCGTTTAACGGACGGAAACTGGCCCGAAAACGACCGCCTAACATATAGTTAATACTTTCGAAACTAAAGCCCCCTACCACCGACTGTTTTTCTTTCGGAATATAGACTTCGCCGCGATTCTTGTAGTTGTCGATGGCCATTTTGACTAATTTCTTGGCGGTATCGAGTGCCGTTGTCTCTTCCATCGACACATGTTCCACCCCCGGCATTCTCGCCTTGTCAGCCGTTGTTATCAGCTTGGTATGGTAACAGTTTGCCACCGTCGTCAGCCCCTGCATTACACACTGGACATCAACTGCCATTAACTCTATTGCCCCAGTGGCAATGACCAGCTCCTGGTTCAGAAAGTTCCCGGCGATGGGTATGCCGTGTCGCATCAATAGCTCATTAGCGGTACAGCAGGTTCCCGCTACATTGATTCCCTTGGCTCCGACCTTTTTAGCCTCGGCCAGCATCTCCTTGTCCTGCGATGCTGCGACTATCATCTCTGATAGGATAGGCTCATGCCCATGTACGATAATGTTCACTTCGTCGTTTTTGAGAACACCCATATTAACTTCGCCTCGGCCGGGATATGGTGTGCCGAAAAGGATATCCTGCAGCTCGGTAGCTAACATCGCCCCGCCCCAGCCGTCAGCCAGCGCCACCCTGCTGGCGTGCATAAGGATGTTCTTATAATCCTGGTCAACCCCCATCGTACTGCGGTGCAGCGACTCAGTCACCTCACGGTCAACAGCACGGGGGGTAATACCCAGCTTTTTCCAGATTTCCTGGCGAGGTGCAGGCGCACGAAGCGCCATTAGTTGTGTCCCGCTATACTTGCCAAATTCGCCCAGCGCTATCTGGCCAACATCCATTGCAATTTCATTCACGGCACGGTCTTGGGTTTTTACGCCGAACTCCTCAGCCAGTTTATGCAGCTTTATAGTGTCCTTGAATTGGTAGTCCCGTGCTTGACCTTTGGCCGTGGCCAGAAACACCTCCGCGACGGTTCGCCCGTGATCGCTGTGGGCGCTGACACCGGCGGCAATGGCTCGGAGAAAATTGCGCGCTACAATGGTATCAACATCCGCGCCGCATACGCCCAACGGTGCCTTCTTGGAGATTCTGCACGGACCCATTGCACATATTCGACAACACACCCCCAGTTTCCCGAAGCCGCACTGCGGCAATTGGACTTGGAGTCTGTCCCACACATTTTGCTGGCCGGCCTCAGCCATATGTTCTATCATCTGCTGTGCAGCCTTGTCGCTGCTACGTTCTTTCGAATCCATACAATTCCTCACTGATTACTCAACTATAAAAGCCTGTGACTCGAACATACTATTCAGGTCTTAACTGATACCTTAGAGGAGGGCTGTAGCATCCTCGACGGGTAAGTATTCAAACTGCTCAAAAAGATTATAACCTGTGCTGCTACTATAGCAGCACCTTTACAGTATCTCTCTCAAGATACCCCCTTTTTTATACGTTTCTCCACGTTGGACGGTTCTTTATCTCCTACTTTAACAACCTCGTCACTAACCTTTGAATTAAAAACACCTTAGCAAAGCAATCCCCTTCGGGAAAACATATCATTCTACTTGACATTGCAGCCAATTGCAAAGGTTTTTTACATCCGTCGATGCGGCCTCCGCCCTTGCCTGCTCTATGCCTAAAATGCAGACTCTGCCTATCTACAAACCGCCAGCGGCCTTGCGTACTGCCAAAATCCCCCAATACGTTCGCCGCTGTATAAATCCGGCTGGTCTCCCTTTTGATTCTTTATAAAGCCCCCTGTGCTATATTCACGCACTATTAAAGGCCCCTTTCGCATAAACACCCCTTCAATTCCGCCACCGCCCCTAACGCAGCAACAGTGTTGAAAACCCAACTTCTACAACACCCCTACACGCCCTTTGCCTGTCCTGCCCCCGGCAAATCCCTGTTATTTATGCTGCTAATACCCTTTTTTATCGGCCCGTCCCATAAAAAGATAAAGTTTTAGCCTTTTCCTTGCCGAATACATAAGTGGGCATTTAACTGTTTTTTAGCATTGAAAACTGGCTTCCTAAGCGCCGCCGGCGCTCGGGACCCGCTGGGAGGCTTTTACAGCGAATCGGTACAATAAGACCACGGGAGATAACTTATGAGAACCATAGCAATCGTCAACCAAAAGGGTGGCTGCGGAAAGACAACCATATCAATTAACCTCGCCAGTGCACTTGCTGAACTCGGCCAGAGAACTCTGCTGGTCGACATGGACCCCCAGTCACATTGCGCCGTCGGACTAGCGGTACCGGAAGAACAGATCGAACAGAGCATCTACGATGTCCTGATTAGCAAAAGCAGAAACGAACCAATAAGGCTCAACGAGATACTCTGGCAAATCGGCGACAGGATGGAATTGGCCCCGGCCAGCATCGACCTCTCGGCCTTCGAACAGCAAATGGCTGGCGTCACGCAAAGAGAATGCTGCCTCAAAGACGTCCTCGACCAGGTCGCCGCCGAATACGACTACATAGTAGTCGATTGCCCCCCAGCGGTTAGCCTCTTGACCTTCAACGCCCTAAGAGCCGCCACCGACGCCGTCGTGCCCGTCGAAACCGGATACTTCGCACTGCACGGTCTGAGCAAGCAGCTCGAAACACTGAGCATCCTCTGCAAAAGATGCAACCAGCAAGTAAACGTCAAGGTCCTCGCCAGCATGTACGACATAAGAACTAAAATGTCCCGTGAGATTCTTGCCGAGCTGCGAAACCACTTTGCCGACAAAATGTTCAAAACAGTCGTCAATTTCAATACGAAACTAAAGGAGGCGACAAGCCTCGGCCAGCCAATCTGTGAATACGACCCCGTCAGCAAGGGACAAATGGACTTCCGAGCACTGGCAGAAGAAGTCATCGGCTCAAAACAAGTCTGCGAGCGAAGAGAAACCGTCCAGTCCCTCGCAGACCAGCTCGAAGCAATCAGCACGACCGCCGACCAGCTCCTCCAAACCACAAAGCCGCCCATAACCACCATAGAAACACCGAAACTCGCTGGCAAGGCTGCCCCGGAACTTCAGCCCGCCCAACCCGGCGAACAAACACAGCCCGCCCCCCACACCATGCCAGCGGCACAGGCCGAACAAGCCGACCAGTTCCATCCGCTAACTACCGACCTTAAGCTTTCCGACTATTATGGCGTAAGCCAGATTAATGACGCTGTCATCTTCGTCACCCTCTATCCACGAGCCAAGAACGTACAAATCGCCGGAGACTTCAATAACTGGCAGCCCCAAAAAACAAGTATGCAAAAAATAGGGCAGTCCGGCATCTGGCAGACAAAACTGAAGCTGCCCTCGGGCAGGTATCGCTACAGGCTCGTCGTCGACGGACAGTGGCAGCAGGACCCATACAATGAAAACACCGAACTAAACCCGTTCGGTGGCTTCAACTCTGTCGTCCATGTTATATAAAACCAATAAAATCACGTGTCCGGCTCTAACGGCAGCAAAATTGCCAAATCCACACCCAAAAAATCATTTTCCTCTTGACAAAACCGGCGCCAACTGTACAATCCCGCGTGGAACAGGCGAGGTTCGAGTTCAATAGGCCTGATTTTGGCTGTCGTTGCGCAATGAATACTCGAAATTCGGTACAACGGATTGTCACTTCTCTGCTCATCGCCGCTTGCCCCTCGGCCCTTTACGCCTTCCCCGTCCGTACTTACACCGCCGACTTCAATCTGCGCATCCCTGCTCATCCCGATGATTCGAAAGGCTGGATGACAGACGCCGTCATAGATATAACAGACCACTTTACAATCCACGACCTCGACGTGCAGCTAAACATCATACACACAAAGGTATTCGATTTGCAAATCTTCTTAAAAAGCCCCGCTAACTCAACCATCTGCCTGAATATGTACAATTTCGACGAGTATTTCGACGGCGAGAATTACACCGACACAATCTTTGACGATGAAGCACCTGCCCCAATCGAAAACGCCGCACCACCTTTCACAGGCCGATTTAAACCAAGGCAGGGATTCTCGCTGGATACGTTCGACGGCCAGAGCGCCTTCGGCCAATGGCGAGTGAGAATCTACGATGCCAGGCCCGCCGACACCGGCACACTAAACAACGTCTCTCTTATCTTCACCGTCCCGGAACCGTCCTCGGCCTTAATCTTGCTCCTCGCCACAGGACTAATCACCTTCGGCAAACCACGACCCGAATCCAAAAATACTTAATGCAGTGGTCCCTCGAAAATAAGACATTCTTCGGCAGCAGCAGGCATATGATCCGGGGCGCAAGGATTTGCGCTGGTAGAAAGACAGTGTCTAAAAGACTATTGCGGCGTAGCCGACGCTGTCGGTGCTCGGGGCGCCCATTTTCTCCAGCATTACCTGGTTACTGTTGGTATGCGCAAGAAGCAGACCGCTTTGTTTGCCCAGTTTTTTTGCAGCAGCAACCGCAGCCGCTGCTGCGCCGGCTCCGCAGGCGTTGTGGTTCTCGTCGGCACTTGCCAGTATGCCCTTGGCATCAAGTTTCAACGCCAAATCGATGAACTGGCGGTCGTTTACCTGCTCTGCCCATTTGAAGGCATCGGGGCCTACCCCCACCGGCGTGAAGCCGTAACGCGGGCCGTAATGTGTCAAATCCGTTGAGCCAATACAAACGCTTTTTTTCTCGCTGTCGGCGCCGATAATCCCACCAAGGGCTTGCCCCAAGTCGATTGCCTGTTCGCTTGGGGGCACGAGTATCGGGAGTATTTTCGCGTCTGGAAAGAGATGCTGAATAAAGGGGACCTGCACCTCGATACTGTGTTCGGAACTGTGGGCATCGGGGTTGGCAACAGCTGTGCCGCTATCCAGTACTGCCCGTGCCAAATCCTCATCAATGGCAATTTCGCCGAGCGGCGTGCTCCAGGCGCCTTTATCGTAAACGGCGGGCGATAAACCGAAGTAGCCATGGGCAGCACCGAATATCACGAAGGTATCGACTTTTTGGTGTCGCTGCTCGACCGCTGAGAAGACAAGTGCTGCCGGCGGTCCGCTGAAGGTCCAGCCTGCGTGTGGTACGATACCGGCTGCGATGGTTTCAGGTAATGATTGGCTGGGTGCTTTTTGCTGCAGGCATTGGTTGATTTCATCCAGGCAGGGGCGTTGGCGTCCGGGATAGAATTGACCTGCAACAATGGGATTTCTCGTCTGCATTTTCCCCACCTACTACTTGCAATTGCGACATTCGGGTCTTATTATTACGGCACAGGCAGTAATCCTGAGATATTGTAATTGGTTGGATGGGAAAAACAAATGGTATCTGAAAAGAAAAGTGCAGTGGCGGTGGTGTTGGGGTCGGACAGTGATATGGGCGTTATGCAGAGCTGCATTGATACGCTGGGTGATTTTGGTATTGAGCCGGTGGTACGGATAATCTCGGCGCATCGGACGCCGGAGGTAGCGGCGGGATTTGCGCAAGAGGCGGCTGGGCAGGGAATTAAGGTGATAATTGCGGCGGCTGGCATGGCCGCGCATTTAGCTGGGGCGTTGGCGGCGAGGACAACGCTGCCTGTTATCGGGGTGCCGTTGGCTGCAAAAGGTGGTTTGGAGGGGATAGATGCGTTTTTGAGTACGGTTCAGATGCCTCCTGGTGTGCCGGTGGCGACGGTGGCGATAGGTAAGCCTGGGGCGAAGAATGCGGCGGTTTTGGCGGCGCAAATCCTTGCGCTGTCGGATGATAGGCTGGCAGAGAAGTTGGCGGAGTTCAAAAGGCAACAGGCGAAAAAGGTGATGGAGAAGGATTCTGCGCTTGGGTAGGGAGGGGCGTTTTCGGGGGAAAAAACGCCATAGGGTCTCGGCTGGGGGCGGGAGGAGGATTGGGAATCCTGATTTTTAGGCGAAAAAACGCCGTAGGTCCCTCGGCTACACTCGGGATGAGGATTGGGAATCTGCGTTTTTGTGGCAAAAAACGGGGTGCGGAGGTAGAAACGTCTACAAACGTTCAACTTTTGTAGGGTAATGGGTGAATAGTTAGTGGTAAATGGTGAATTGTAAGTCGCGAAGTAAGAAAAGGTGGTCGGAAAATA
>SDBT01011764.1_pt1 | contig 14058 bp, 20 predicted proteins | sample 2277101 | NCBI WGS metagenome assembly SDBT01 (sample SAMN10404973, study PRJNA504765) | marine sediment metagenome | isolation source: marine sediment core GS10_PC15, 103 cmbsf | place: Arctic Ocean: Southern Knipovich Ridge | collected 2010 | reverse complement strand
TTGGTGTTGGCAAGAATCGCGGCGATAATTGCAGTTCTCTGATCTTGCCTTTGCTGATCTCGCGCCCATGCCTTAACTAGTCCGTCATATTCAACTGGGGTGAGCTCCCAGAATTCTTGGTCAGATAAATTTAACTCCGAGCGCCCGAACGTCCAGACCGGCCCCCACTCTTTCCCGAACGGCTCGGAGGCTTCGGAGGCTTCGCCGGCTCTAAAGGGCTATCTTCTGCCTCTGGCATAGCCCTTTGGATAGCCTCAAAAATAGGACGCAGCTGTTCCGCTGGATTCATACCTAGGCCATCAAAGATTTGGTCAACGGTTACCTCAGGATCTTCGGTCACGCATCCGGCCCAGAGGAGATTGCCAATCAGGTCCAGCAGGGCGTCTTCATTGCTATCATCTTCTTGGCTGGCTTCGCTCATCAGGGCGCCTAAGTCTTTGAAGGTCTTGCCTGTCTTTTTTTGAAAGCGGCGAATCGTTCCAAACGACACAATGAATTGCCGCTGTCTGTCGAGGTCAACCGTTATCGTTTCTACGTAGCCCATGGCTTCTCCTTTAAGTTTCGTCCACTCCGGTAGTATGGCCCATAATCGGGCGCCCGGTAATTTTCCAGGTGACTTCCCAGGTCCTTCGGTCATCGATTGGCTGTGCCTGGACGATTCCCTTGACGTATCCCGCGAACCTCCAGGTGTTGAAGCTAGGCCCTCGCATTCTCCATGTGCTGGCAGTATTAGATTCATAAGAACCATCATCTGCCCCAGTGGACCCAGCAGGTCCGGCGGTAGATCCCGCCTCGGAGGAATGGTATAGCGACTGCAAGGTCGCTGCGGTGCTGACCAGGTTAAGTGTCGCCGTGATTTCCCCGCCTTCCCTGAGCCCGGGAATGTACTCCCGATACCGGTCGGCGGAATCATAGACGGTCAGGTCTACGTCGTCCCTTTCTATCTCTGGCCCCGAAATGTCAAAGACGTTCGCCACAGCCGTATATACGTCAGTTGAAACGACGTTAGTTACCCTAGAAAGAACTGTTCCAAATCCAATGTCAGCCATGTTTGTTTCCTCCTATTAGGTAGGTAACTGACCAACTCAGTTACCGTGCCTCATACTCCAGATAATCATTATTAGGGCAATGATCTCTAGTCCCTCTATCAGAATGCCTAAAGACTCGTACACTAGATGCCTCCATTACCCTTCCTTATGGGTTAGGTAGTCGCGGCACCTTGGGCGAATACTGGCCGCCCTGACACCTTGAATGTGGCCTCCCATGTACGGCGGTCATCGATGGGCTGGGCTTGAACTAGCCCCTTCACGTAGCCACTAAACTCCCAGAAGTCCGTGTTGGGGCCGACGATGCGCCAGACCCGGTTGGTATTGCTTTCAAAGGATCCAATATCCGCGCTGGTGGACGAAGCAGGGCCCGCCGTTGTCTGTGCAGCAGTCGAGTGGTAAAGCTGCTGCATGCTGGCGTCTGTGCTCACCAGGTTAATGGTGGCGGTAATCTCCCCACCCTCTCTTAACCCGGGGATATACTCCCTGTAACGGTCCACAGAGTCGTAGGTGGTTACCTCGACATCATCCCGTTCAAGCTCCGGACCCGAGAGATCGAATACGTTGGCTATGGCGCTAAATGCAGTACCCGCCGTGTCTCCACCTTGTAATTGAGTCCCAAAACCAATGTCACCTGGCATTTATTCCTCCATTTAGGTTGATATCACATCGTGATACGAGATTTGAAAATCCTGCCTAACCCGATGTAGCCCGGTGTCAACTTCGTAGTCCGGTTCTTCATCTAACAAAAGGGATGCCAAGATTCGTGTGCTGGCTACTGTCCCTTTGAATCCGTCCAGCACGTGCCGGACTTCCTGCGCCAGATCAGCCGCTCCCTGTCCGTTGATGTGCCAGCAGTCGATCTGTACTCGCGTCTGCGCCAGTTGCGTCACTCCGTCATAATCAGGAAACCCTGCCCGCGAGACTTGCTGGAACGTAACTGCTGGCATGGTCGCGCCCTCGGGCAATCTCTTGTCGTAGGCCCTCCCGCTATTACTGCTCCCGATCAGGGTAGTGACCCCAGTTGAACTCAATATCTGTGCCCTTACTGCTGGCTCAATCATCGTCCTGTTTCATCATCCATTTGATCTGGTCCATCATCTCGCCGTTGAAGTAGAGGGACTTGAAAAGCCAAATAAATTCCACATACTGTCTGCTGTCCATCTCGTCAAGCTCGATTGGAACCACCTTGCTGAAAGCCTCTTTGATACCCTCTATTTCAACCTCTAAAGGAGTAATGGAATGGACAGGCTCTGCCTCGATCATGGGAGATTAAAACCTCCCACCCGCCGAACGGATAAAGTCTTGCAACACTGCTCTCATCTCAGCCTTGACAGTCTGATGGTTCTGGTCCAGCGCTGGCCTTAAATATGGCTTGGCAGGTCTGTTACTCCTTCCAAATTCTACCGCAGCAGCATAAACCAGATTAGTCCCAACGAACGCTACCAGTGTGTCAGCCGACCACTTAGGGGCAGGCAATGGCGTAGACGGTCCTAAATCATGTCCAGGGGTTTTATCCCCATGCCCCCCAATGTGGAGAGACCTCCGGAGGGTTCCTGTGATGAACGGCGCCTTGCGTTTGGCGTCATTGGCGACTATTAACGCCCCAGCGACGACAGCCGCCGGTACAGCCTTCTTACGGGCTTCAGAGGACAGCTTTTTAAGCGCTGCATTTAATTTCTCATTACCCCGTATTGTGACGCTTATAGGGCCGCTCATGTTCCGCAGTTCGCTGCCCATAGAATGAAAGCCACCCACAACCACAAACTGCCAACGGCTATCAATGGTAGGCCAATCGCTATCCCTATGATTTTTGTAATCATGTGCTTGGTGAATCCACCCGCCGAACCATCAACTTGGTCATGCTCCGCGCTGAGTCGTGGTTGATCTCCCTGATCTCGTAATTGATCCCACTTGACTGGATTCTATCGGCCAGGGTTACAGGGGAATGGTAATCAGGAATCAGGACCTGGTGCGTTACTATGTAGCCCGAATGACTGGCCATCTCCCTCTGTCTGTCCGTGATCCCGCTGATCCGAGCCTTGATCTGGTTCAACCCACTGCGGTTCGCCCAAGTAGATGCAACACCCCCAAAGCTATTGACGACTTGGGTCTGGCTCTGGATGGTAATAACCTCCTCGAAAAACCGATGGAGGTTAGCAAACATCTTGGGATGGATGATCATTTACTAATGTAGTCCTGGGGATTCTGTAACAAATACCCAAATTTGTGGGTCATCGTCATCAGGATAATGTCGTACCTCAACGACCTTTCTTGAGTATTTAGCCTTGGGACCTTTGCCTCCGAACCAAATATATTCCCCATTTCGAGGCACTTCTAGGAATTGCATTGTGAAGTCTTTTTTGTAGTCGGAGTCAATAACTTTAAGATATATCAACGTAGCCCTCCAGTAATTTTATAGAACGCCCCTCTGCTGCTGCTTCCAGAGCCTTTCCTGGTGCTGGAATTTATTGTTCACGAACTCGGCAACATCCACTGCCCCGATCTCAACCTGCTCCCTTAACATACTGGCGTGCTTCCGGAGGTCTGCGGCCACGGCCGGCCCGTTGGTTTGAAGGTCCATCAACCTGATGACCTTCTGGACCATGCTCTCCCGGCTGGCCATTGTGTCCAGGGCCATAGCCGCGCCGAGGAGAACGTCATCTCCCTGGAGATTCAGGAAAGCATTGATTTCCTCATCCTGAAATATGGCGTTCTCGGGTATGTCCGTGTCGAAAATAATTAGCCTGACACGGTTCTTATTGCTGGAGGAGCTGGGAGAGTAAGTAGCGGTCAAGCCTCCCTCCGTTTTAGATCTTTTTCGTATGCGGCATCGAACCTACTAAGGCTCCAGATATTCAGCGAACGACATGAAGGACAGGGAGAGGTTGCTTCATCGGAAACGTCAAAGTAAACCTTATCCTGATAGCAATGACCGCAATTCCCGCATTGAATAGTGAACTTCTTTCTTCCAGTCCAGAAATACCAAAGACCGTTGCCGGTAACGCTCTTAGCAGTTACTCTCTTGATTCCAAGCATCATACGCCGACCCCTCGCAATCTCTCTCTGGGCTCAAGCTCCCCCTCGGTCACCCGTTTAACCCCGTCTCCCATAGCGTCCTCAGTTGTCCGAATATATCGGACAAGGCGCCGAAACCCTTCCGGCTCGACACTGGCAGACTGGTCAGTTCCCCAGGAGGCACGGTCAAGAGTGATATGCCTCTCTATGTAAGTAGCCCCCAACGCCACGGCTGCGACCGTAGGCGCTAGTCCGACCTCATGTCCAGAGTAGCCGATGGCTTCTACATGACCGGGCTTCAAGAACGATTCCTGAAACGTGGAAATACATCGGAGATTGAGGTCATTGTTGGGGCAAGGATAGGTCGAATTGCAATGGCAGAGCGTGATATGAGTTCCTGCCCTCCTCAATATATTTACGGCTTCTGTCACTTCCTCCATAGTGCTCATTCCGGTGGAGAGAACCACCTCCCGAGGATAACTACCGACAGCTTCCAGCAGCCGGTGATCCGTCAGGCTGGCCGATGCAATCTTCCACAGTGGGAAGGTAAATCGCTCATTCATCCGCTCATAAGCGGGGATATCCCAAGGTGAAACAAACCAGCCAATCCCGACCTGCTGGCAGTGTTCGTCTATTCGGCCATAATCGTCCAGGGAAAGTTCTATCCTTTCCTTGTACTGGATATAAGTCATTTCTCCCCATGGGGTGGAGCGCGGCTTGTCCCACTGGTCCCTTGGCACACAGATTCTCGGTGACCGAACTTGGAACTTTACATAGTCACAGTCGGCAGCCTTGGCTGCATCAATAAGCTCCAAGGCTGTTTCCAGAGATCCGTTATGGTTAATCCCGATTTCAGCAACGATGGTCGCTCTGTCAGTCATACAGCCTCTACCTGGATCGAGTCTTGGGGCTTCGGGCAACACGTGGCTTCAGGATCAGGACAACAGAGATTGCAATGAGTGTCGTCCAAATGTAGGCAACCTGATATTCGGATATCCGGGATTCGGAGACGCCGGCGCATCACCATTTCCATGATCCCCCAATCTTCCTCCGTATCGAGTTCAAACTGGGTCCAGGCTGGCATTTCATAAACCCCGATGTTTCCGAAAAGCCGATTGCTAGGTTTGGTTTCCAGGTATTGCTCTGCATCGAAAATGTAGATGCTCCCGTTCTCTAGCAACTGGGGATACTCAATATCCTGTCGGCGTGGCCTCTTCTTCCTGAGGGTGTAATTCAGAGGGCCTATGTGGTGGTCTCCCTCGGGCCCTCTCTGCCACCAAAGGAATCGGTCGAACCGGACGGCCGAAAAAAGGCTGTCATACCCCCCGTCTTGGTAGAGTTTCAATGCGGAGTCAATGTCCTCAACTGTCCGATTCGGGCTAGTAGGCTGTAGTAGCACGATCCTGGTTGCTTCACGCAGATCCCAGCCAGCTAAAAACTCGTCTATAACTAACTCTGTGCTTGCCATGTCGCTGGCTGCTCTCTTGGAGCGTTCGAAACTATAAGCCCCCAATCTTTCAGCCAATTCTCTCAGCTCTGGCCAGTCCGAACTCACCCATACTTCGTCAATCCCCCTGGCAGCGAGTGCCTGCTCAATGGTCCACTGGACCAGCGGCTTGCCTAGCAATGGGCGCATATTCTTTCCAGGGATGCCCTTAGACCCTGCCCTGGCCGGAATGATGGCAACGGTGGTCATGCCTCCACCAAGCGGGCCCTGAATCCCGCCACCGTCTTGGCAAGGGCTTCATCTAAGGTATGCCGTGGCGCCCATCCAGTTAGCCTACGCATTAACCCATCGTCCAGCCATTCGTCCGCTTGGTCGTTAGGCTGCCCCAAGACTATGGGGTCTCCTTCCACATCAACCGCATTATAAATATGCCGCACCAGATCAAGAACGGTAATCCGTTCATCTGCCGAGACATTCATTGCAGTCCCTGGAATTCCCTTCTCGCTTACTAACCAATCTAGGACTGTAGCGTAAGCCTCGGCAACGTCATCGACGTATAGGTAGCTTTTCACCCGCTTCCCATTGCTCCGAATGATGACTGGCCCCCCCCTTAACAGGCTCAGGATAGACCCGGGAACAATGTGATCGTCGTGTGGGTCATTTGGGCCAAAGCAGTTGGTGTTTCTCACAACGGCGCAGCGGAGCCCGTAATTATAAGCGTAAGACCGGGCCATCAAGTCCGCTGCGTGCTTGGTGGCTGAGTAGGTATCAAGCTGAAGCTGCGGAGCCTCTTCCGTTGTCGGCTGACTTCCATGCCCGTAGATATGGTTGCTGCTGGCTACCACTACCGGCTTATCGTGCAGCCGGCAGGCATCGAGTACGTTCAGCGTCCCTACTACGTTAAGCTGCCAAGCGTGATAACCGGCATCCCGGGCCTGCTCTACTCCCGATTGAGCCGCCAGATGAATTACCGCATCAGCTCTCCGGATGTACTTGAAAACTGCCTTGCGTTCCATAATATCCCTGCGAAACACAAGGTCATACGGAATGACCTCATCCCCCCTTTCCTGGAACATCTCCCCTAATGGCCGACCGATTAGCCCGTTTGATCCTGTAATTAGTATTTTCATGTAGCCCTTACTTTACCCAGACTGGGTTTGTGTTTTCGTGAATATAGGTTATCGGTAGCTCCGGTTTCTCAGGACAATCTAGCCAAAGGGTTCTCAGGTGATCCTGTTTAAAAAAAAGCCCCCGAGCGTTCAGGTGCCCCACCATAGACAAGCTGGGATACCTAACCTCTTCGCTATGGTCAATGGTCCAGGAAACAGTCAACGGCCCAGATGCAAGCCCCTGGAGAGCCCACTGGCCAATCCGGTCGGTGAAATTCTCGTCATACCCTTCTGCCTTTCCCCCTTCTCTTTTCTGAGCTATGCACCAGAGTTCCATGTCGAATGAACCTTTAAGGGGGTTCAACCCATTCTCTGTGAGCAACAGCGTCAGACTATGCTGAGTGAACAACGACAGGTGAGGGACATAGTGGGAAGCTTGGATTGGATGCTCCTGGTACAAGGATGGAACTGCCACAAAGAAAAGCCCACCCGGTCTCAAGGCTGCCGAGATGTCCCTCACGGTCTCCTGAGCATCATAGACGTGCTCCAAGGCATGATGCATGAACACCAGGTCATAATCTCCAGTGGTAGGGATGTCCTTGAACACCTCTACTCCCTGGCTCTTCAGGTGTTCAGCCCGATGCTCCGAAGGTTCCACGGCTGCTATTGAATGCCCTGCATCTCGGAAAGGTAGAAGCATCCCCCCAAATCCAGCCCCGACTTCTAGGACTCTGGACTCCTCTCCCAGATCCCCTTTACAAATATCGTATGCCTTGAGGTTGATAGGAACGTTGGGGATAATATTCTGCCCCTTCTGGTCCCATTCGGAAGCGTAGAAACTATCGATCCATTTCTCGGTCGGGCGTCTGCTCAAATACCCGAATTGACATTCGGAGCAAATGGACATTTTTGGTCCCAAGGAAAGGCCGCCGCCGTTAGGCTGTAAGACACTGGAAAGAGTGGTCGAGTTTAAGCAGTTGTTACACAAGGGGCAACGATCTAATTCTTCCCAATGGTCGCTTCCCACGGTACAAGCGACCAGCCCAGGGACATCAACTGTTTGTACCCTTATTTCTGTCATGCCGTATCTGCATCAATTTTATTCTTCATCGTTATAGGTCTGTGTCTGCAGTTCCCACAAGGTTGCGTTGGTGGGTGATTACAGGACGAATACAACTGATATCTAATCTCAGGGGTAGGTTTCGTGACCCCCCCCATCGACGTCGGGAATAACGGCGGGACGGTCATAGCTTCCGCGTTGGTGTAGTACCAAAGGGCCAAGGTTCTCGACCCTGTTTGGCAGTACCCTCCTCTATGTAGCAAGGCGCCGGTATCAGCCAGGACCATGGTTCCTTCAGGAACGCAAACCTTGATCGGGCCATTTTTCTGTAACGACGATCCCGACATCCATAATTCCAAAGGCCCATTCCCTTCCTTGATATCGTTGAAGTAAAGGAATGCCTTGAAAATGCGCCTGGGGAACCTCTGGGCCTCCATGTCTATGTGCCAATCTTGAGACATTACCCGGTCCCGATCATCTGGCATCGGCTCTGTGTGCCAAACGTCACAATCAGCGATTGCCGGCTCATTGCCTCGAAAGTATTCCCTGGCCATGTCTACCAATCTTGAATCCTTTGCTATATCTGTCCAGATTGTTCCTTGTTCTGGCCTTAATCTAATTAGAAACGTCTTGTCGCCATGCCCCCCTGTCCCTTCCAGAAACCTTGCCTTCTGTTCGGCAAAGGACTCGGACCTTTTGAAATCGTGAATATCCTGGCATGCTTGGTCCCATGTGACTCTTCCAAACACTTCCAGGAAATTGATAACAGCCATGCCGTGCTGATCCATCGATTGCTTGATTGTTAGTGCTTTGGTGGTCATAGCTTCCTCCCCACGGCAATCAGGCAGTCAGCTATTCCTTGGTTACACAATTCCTGTCTGTACCACCAATCCAGAGATTCAAGGAGTGCAGCTGTTTCAGGCGCGAATGTCATGGGTTCTTGAGCAATTGCCGGATCGAGCATCGGCTTACGAGTCAGAGCCCAGGAGAAATGGTTCCCCATGCTATAAAGCTGGTCGTAGGATATCTCGACCGTGAATCCAGCCTCCGAGGCAATCCTCTCCAATGTCGCAGCATTGAAGTAGCTCAGGTGCGGCTCCCGATACCAGCGTTGGTCGAATTCAGGGATCTTGTAGACACTATGGAGCGCGTCATCCAAGTTCGGCACTTGAACATATAGAACCCCTCCAGTCTCCAATCTCTCGTAAGCTGTGCGGAGCCACCCCACAGGGTCAACAACGTGCTCCAAGACGTGGTAGCAGCAAATGGCTGGGAATGTCTTTCCTGGGAACGCTGTCTCAATATCGCCAACCTCACAAGGGATTCCCAGAACCTTGCTGACGTACTCCACATCTTCTGGGTTGTAGTCACAACCTACCGGCGCATACCCCGACTTGTTGAGAACGTCCAGGTAATGGCCAGCAGAGCATCCGACCTCTAACACTCGTTGCCCTGGTCGAATGAACTTCTGAAAGTGGGGCAACCGCTTGGGCATCAACGGCCGGTAGTAATCGAACCTTTGGCCAGCGGTCATTTCCGCCCAAGGGACGGGGTTGTGTTCTTTGCGGTATTCCAGGCTGTAGTAGGCTTGGGGGTCCTCAAATGGAGGAGTAATGTACTCGAGGCCGCAGGCGCAGCGGTATACTTCAGTTTCGAGGTTTTCCCGAATCCCGACGCGGACTATTTCGGGATCTCCTCTTTGGCAAATTGGGCATGTTGGTGTCTTGGTCTGTATCATTGTCCTCATTTTCCTTTAACTTAATATTTCTGGGACTTACGGGCTCCTCTGAAGTGAGGACAATCTCTTGCTTCAGATCGGCCCGTAAGCCCCGTAACTCCTGTATCAGTGCATCAAGCCTAAGCTCTATGCTGGTGGCCGGTGGCGGTAAAGTCATGCTGAATTGTCTCAGCAATCCCTTCTAGCTGGTTCCCTGGAACGCTACCGTGTTTCTAAATCCTCCTGAGTTAATCAAGGCCGCGCCGCCGAAGACGTGGCGAACCCTGTATTGAATGCTGTCAGTGTCGAAGTCCCCTTCCAACGGGGTAACGTCTCCACCTCCAGCCCTCATCGCATTGGACCGCTTGATCCAGATTTCCGGTTCTTGATGCCCTCTCAGGAATCCCACCTCCAAGGCTGGGCGGGATTCACTGGGGTTACCAAACATATAGAAAGCCGCATCTCCTCTGGCAGCTACTACACCCCCCGCTGTTGGGAGGTATCGATTGACATGAAGCGTCAGTCGGTTCCGCATCCAGTTCTGGGCGACTACGGTCTGCCCCGCACTTCCCCCGCTGCCTTCACCGGCTAACCGCAACTCCAACCCGTTCAGGATGTTCATGGCCGTAATCTCCAGAGCCGGAGGTACGACCAAGTGAACCACATCGGTCAAGATGGGCTCTCCGCCTGGATCTGTCTGATCCCCCAGCAGGGTCATCATGGATTGAAGCGTACTGATCGTTAAGCTCTCAAATCCAGGAGCGGTGGAGTCGGGGACCAAAATGTTGGCGTTGGTTGCGTTATACAACGCGGTAGATGGGCCAGCCGAGGTAGCGAATAGGTCGGTAGCGAAACTCTCTTCAGACCGTCTAGCAGCCCTCCCGAGACGTGCCGGCATATCCCTGAGCGCTCCCAGGTCGTCATTGATAATGCTCTCCCAGGAAAGGGGAATCCGGCGCCCACGCTTGGCCACCTGATACTGGTCTCTCGACTCGTCAACGGATTGCTCGGGATATTCGGCCTGTTCTGCAACGGTGGACAAAACGCCGTCGGCTCCGTCCATCGCAAACCGGCTCACATTTCGGAAGTCAGGCACCTGGCTGATGCGACAGTAGCTCCGATACGTGCTCGGGGCCTCCCTGTAGGAAGCCAGAAGCTGCCGGTCCAGAATGTCACCGAACAGCAACGGGAAGTCAGCCGTGGTCATCGCTTCCTGGAACTTGTAGTAGGGTAACCGCCCTGACAGGACATCCGCGACCAACTTGGCAGCTTCAGACAAGTTCCTCTGATACTGGGGGCTGGCATTCCTCCCCCTTGATACTCGCTGTCCCCCGAATAGGCGCTGGTCGCTGGCTTCCGCAGCCTTTAAAGTTTCAAGTACCTGTAGGTCGAAATCAGGCATTTTGGAGTACCTCCTGTTCATGTCCGTTGGGTGATATGTCCCCTGGTGGGTCCATCGCAGGGAGTAAAAGGTCAGCGTAAGATTCTTGGGGCAGATACAACTTGGTCATCATATTTCTGGTGGCCTGCATTGCTCCATCTACCGAATGGTACTGGAAGGCACATTCCTTTTCCCTAGTTTGTAGTGCCCCCATGATCCCCTTCATTATTTCCTGGAGAGCGATTGGAGTTATATCTTCCTCATGCTCGTCTTCCCAATCTTTGATGGCCTGAGCTATCCCCCTGCATTGCTCCATGGCTCCTTTGGCTTGCCAGTAGTTCCCCAGGTCGCCGTCTAATTGCTTACGCAAGTCAGCTAGCTGATCCATCATGGCCCGGCGTGCGAACCCATCGTCCTTGTCTATCCCGTACAGCAAGCCTTTGCAGATGGGAGACACATCCGGCAGGGTGACCTTAATCCCCCGCCCTCTCGCAAAACCGACCCAATATTCACAGCAGAATCTCTGCTTCTCGAACTCGCCACCTGTGGCCATGTCAACACCGAAGAGTTTGATATGCCCAGGTTCCTTGTCTCTACATAGTTCCCAGATGGCTTGCCCCATCATGTAGACGATCGAGTTGGTGAAGTAAGGAACTACCCCGCTGTCCTCGTAAGGAGCTTCATCCTGATCTGGCCAATACTGAGTAGGGATGGCTAGCTCCTGGCAGATCAGACGGTAATCAATCGAGTTGACATTTTCTGGCACAGGGATGGGCGGGTGAAGAGCATAAATGGGGATCTCCATCTCAAGCATTTTTGCCCAATGCTCTCCCCTGAATTCGTCCCGCCCATCGTAGCCGTGAACGTCGAACCACCTAGTTGCTGGGCGCTTCATGTACCCTTGGGTATAGGCGTTATTCAGCCCCCAGATTTCAGTGGTTTCTGGTTCCTTGTTCATCAGATCGCGGGAAGATCCCGCGAATCCAATTATTGCGATTGTCCTCATAATCCTGTAGCCCTCACTTAATTCTAATCGCTGGAAAACTATGTCGTATGCGTGCTTGCAACCTGGGATGGGCTCACGATCTTGACCCTCACTCCAGTGGTCTCCGCCGAGCTTCCGCCAGCCGCTATAGAGTCCAGAATCACACCGAATATTTGGCTATTCGTTGAAGGGGTTACCGTGGTACCGCTAGCTAACGCCACCCGCGCAACGGTAGTGTCGATGGCTGTGGTGTTCCAAAACACGAATGATCCCACTCGACCATCTCCGACAGTAGAGGGCCTCAACACACTAAGGGCATACACCCCTTCCGTGTCTACGGTAACCCGGTTGGAACTCATGTCGTTCAAGCAAACCCCAGGCATGACGCCGACCATGATCGGCTTTCCCGACGCGAAGTTACTGGACTGAACCGCGTCTGCCGTACTGACCGTGAGGTCTAGCTTGCGCCCGTTTGCAAAGATCCTATTTTTGGCCATCTTGGTTTTATCCTCCTAAAAAGGTCGGTATTTACCGGAAGGGTTTAGCGGCCAGCGGCAGCGATTTTACCCGCCGTCTCTGATCCAGTAATTTCCTTGAAGGATTCCTCCAGGGATGCCGCCGAGGCCTCGCTCTGGCTTGCTTCACTGGCCCCCATTCCATGCACTGGTGATAGTGGGCCGATGATCGATTTGATGTATTCAGTCTCCGCTGCAACGGCGTCAGAGACTTTCTGGGTTAGTGCCTCGACATCCAGGGCCCCTTCTTTCATCGGCAGAGCATCTAGGAGGTTCTTCCCCACCCGCTCCCGCATGATCTCAGGTAAGGCTGACGTAGCCAACTGCTTGGCAACATGGTCTCTAGCATCCCTGAGAATATTGGCTTCCTTCAACTGGGCATTTTCTTGCTCAAGCAAGGTCTGCCGTTCCAGCAGTTGGGTCATTCTTTCGTCGGGCTCTGGAGTAACTTTCTGTAGAGTCACCGGGTCCCTCCTTTCCGTGGCTTTGTTTCGGGCGGATTCGAATAGCTCTAGGATTTCCCCTCCCGCGCCGGCGCGGGTTACAAAATCAATGCTGTTAACCTCGGTCAACCGTTGGATTATCGGCCCCTCTGGGCCAGGGGTTGCATCTCCCCGGGCTCGAATACTTACCCCAATGTGTCCAGCTAATTCGTTCACAGCCTCTTGGAAGGGGCCGAACACCTGGGCATCCGCATAGAGACCAGGCCCCTCTGCTCCATTGCTCTCCCACCGGGCGTCTGAGACCAGTTCTCCGGCCAGGCTGGTCAGGCTCCCTTCAGGTCTCTCAGCCTCTTCCATCGCTGTCTGATGATCCCAATACATCTGGGTGCCAGACACGAATACCTTTGGCCCATCGCGCTCTAGCACCTCAGCAGGGTAGAAACCGCTCGACCCTTGCCCTGGCTGGATTATCTTGATTCCAACGGTTCCGTCTCTGCGCAGTGCAGCTTCCAGCAAATTTCCGGTTTCTGCTGATTCTGTCAGTTCTACCCCAACAGCTTCCTGCAGCATGGGAATCTCAGGATCACTGAATGGCCCGCGCTTTAGTATTTGGGGTGCTAGGGCTTCGACAGCAGCGTTGTAAGCGGCCAGCCCATCTCCGATAGCGGAGGACAGGATGATGCGCTCCTCCCGGGTTACATGCCCCCATGCAAAAAGGTCGTCCGCAATTTCTGTGAAAGACAAATGGATGCGAGCTTCTAGCCAGTTGCCCAGATTCGCGGCTTCTTTCAGGCTTTGTTTAGACGACAACTCTGGCATTTATCCCTCAAACAAAAAAACGGCCCTGGCAAAATTGCTCAGGACCGCACGGGGTCGCTCAGGTGAGTGGACTTTTAGCTGATTATATCACATCGAAAAATCCAGTTTCCAGATTGGTCTATTTACCTATTGACATCACTGATTGCACTGTAGTAAAATAAGGCTATAGAAAGAGGAGAACAGAGATGACCAGAGAACGATGGATGACCGGATACTACAGAGTAAGAAGAGATACCAAGATCGAAGGAATGGCAATAGAAGAGTTCGCAGGAATCAGGAAGCACGACGACGGGAAATGGTACGTTGAAATTAGAATGACTGAATCCGGTTCGATGCTCCGATACGCAGGCATCTGGAACACTCTGAAAGAGGCCACTGAGGAAGCAAACTTCCAGCTAATGTCCCACGAAGAAAGAACCGAATACATGGGGTACTGAGATGGCAAAGACAGAAACCAAGACAGAATTGAAGCTCCGAGTTCAGGATTATATCTTAGGTCACGCTCACAACGCCGGGGT
>SDBT01011763.1_pt1 | contig 14058 bp, 11 predicted proteins | sample 2277101 | NCBI WGS metagenome assembly SDBT01 (sample SAMN10404973, study PRJNA504765) | marine sediment metagenome | isolation source: marine sediment core GS10_PC15, 103 cmbsf | place: Arctic Ocean: Southern Knipovich Ridge | collected 2010 | reverse complement strand
CTACTCCGACGCCAACACGACTCCCGTCAGCGTCCTCCTCACCTGTGACGACGGCACCATCCTCGCTCCCAACCCCACGGACGCCAGCCCCGGCTCGCCCGCCTCCTGGACCGTCACCGGTATCTCCGGCTCCGCCAACTGCACCGCCGCCGAGAGCCCCGTCCCCGCGGGCTACACCGCCTCCGGCTGTGACACCCAGGTGGTCCTCCCGGAGAACGGCAGCAACTCCTGCACGATTACCAACACCCTCCAGGCACCCGAAGTGGACCTGAAGGTGACCAGCGTCACCATCGATTGCCCAGCCGAAGCTCAGACCGGCACGTCCTTCGTCTGCGACGTGGACGTCACAGTGCACAACAACGGACCGCTTACACCCGTCGACGGGGAACTCGAGGTCGAGCTGTTCCCACCCTTCGACTGCAGCGCCGTCACGCCATCGAGCCTGACCCAGACCATCGCCGTCCCGGCCCTGGCCCTCAGCACGTCTCAATCGATCGACCTGGACTGGGAAGTCGAGTGCGACGACTTCAGCTTCCACATGTTCACCGTCGAGGCCGAGATCCAGCCTGACCCGCCGAACGTGGATTCGGACCCGAACAACAACTCAGGCATGGCCCAGGACACGACCGCTGTCTCGGGTCTGACCGACGTCAAGATGACCAGCGTCACCGTCGATATGCCGGCGGCCCCTCCCGCCGGTCAGCCGTTCACGGTCGACGTCTTCGCCACCGTGCACAACAACGGCCCTCTCACCACCACAGAAGTGATCGTCAACGTCGGCGTCGGCGTGCCGCCTGACTGCACCACCGACCCCACGGGCTGGGTGGCGTTCGGCACGACGCCGCTCGACCTGAGCGTCGACCTTCTAGTCACCAAGAGCTGGCAGGTCACCTGCAGCGACCCTGGCCTTCACGTCATTATCGGTTGCGCCTCCGCCATCATCACCCAGCTCCACGTCGGGGACCCCAACGGCCTCAACAACGGCATGGGCGGCCAGGACGCGATATTGATCGGCGGTAGTTCCGACCCGGCCGGCCTGAGGTCGTGTACGGTGCCCGGCGACCCGGCCGAGATCTGCGACGACGGCATTGACAACGACGGAGACACGCTCGTTGACGAGGAGCCGGACAGCGACGGCGACGGCCTCACCGATTGCGTGGACGACGACGACGACGACGACGGCTTCGCTGACGACGTGGAGGCCTTCGTCGGCACCGACGGGCTCAACGCCTGCGCGCGCGGCCCCTTCGACAGCGCCTGGCCTGTGGACTTCAACAACGACCGCGCGATCAACATCATCGATGTGCTCTCCATCAAGCCGACGTTCGGTTCGTCTCAGGGAGAGGCAGGTTACGTGCCGCGCACCGACCTGAACGCCGACTCCACGATCAACATCATCGACGTGCTCGCCATCAAGCCATACTTCGGCGGCGGCTGCAGCTAACGCGGCCGAACTCGGTCAGCGAGCGGAGATTCGCCGGCATTATCGAGGCCTAGGTCAGTCCGCTGGCGGAGACTCGGTTGCGTTATCGAGGGTGATGTCCCGCCCCCGCGCCCAACCCTGGATGCCTGCCTTATCGCCTTCGATGATCACAACTTCGTAAGGCGAGTAGGGGCAGTCTTTCTTCTGACGCAGTACCTGGACCCGGGTACCGTGTGGCGCGTTCGTGATCAACCTGTCGGCGTTGCAGGCTGGTATGTCCCAGAGTTCAAGCACCGGGAACCTGATCCGGCCGTCCTCGAAGCCGTCGATGATCCCGAACGTGTCGTCCGGAAACTCGGTGACCGCGTCCTGGTCGTCGTCGCCGCCCCCACAGGAGGCGGCGAGCAGAACGGCGGTAATCATCAGTCCAGATCCAACGAGTACACGCACCACGTCACGGCGATTGTAGCCGGTGTGCAACTCGGGGGCGAGACTCCGGAGGAGAGGCATCGCTGTGCTACGATCCTGCTACTGCAGACTGACCGAAAGGACTGACGTGTTGCGACTGGCGCCCGCGCTGACCCTGGCCCTGGTCTCGACGTTTGCGCTTCTGGCGCTGGCTACACCGGCCGCGGCCCAGGCGCCTGTGCTGACAGAGATATACCCAGCAGATGGAGACGTGCTGGCCGAACCCCCTGCCAATCTGCACCTCTGCTTCGCCAGACCAGTAGACAACGCGGACGACGCCGACTTCCGCTTCCGGGTAACCACTCCCCTGGGCAGCACGCTCGGGGCACGGATCGTGTTCCAGCCCGACGGTTTAGGAGTCGACATACAGCCCGGTCTGCCCGACGAGCCGATCGAGGGCGAATGGACCTTCGAGTGGCGAGTGACCGACGATGAGACGAAAGAGCCCACGACGGGCGAAATCCACTATCAGGTAAGCGCCGACGGAGAGCCCCCGATCGAGCAGTTTGAGCGCTGCACAGGCGAAGAGCCGCCGCCCGCCACACCGACGCCCCTCGCCGAAGACGATGATGATGGGTTGTCCGGCTGGCTGCTCGCTCTTATCTTGGCCGTGCCATCTGTTGCTGTCGTGTGCTCCGCGATCGTCTTCCTGGCGCGGCGGCGAGGTGGGAACGCACCGGGTTCCGCGCCGCCCAGCGACAGCTGATCTGCGCGGCCGCTCAGGACGGGATGTCGTCGGGGGCCAGCAGCAGCACCTGGCTGCTGCCAGACAGCGCGACGTAGACAGAGCCGTCCGCGGACAGCGCAACGTCCCACGGCCGGCTGCTTGTCGGCACGGTCGCAAGCTCGCGGCGTGTATCAGTGTCGATCACCGACAGGCTGTCGCCAAAGGAGTTGACCACGTAGAGCCGCCCGCGGGATAGATCCAGCGCGACGGCTAACGGAAGGTCGTCTACCTCCACGGTCACGATCTCTTCTCCGGCTACCAGGTCGACTACTGAGACCGTGCCGTCCTCGACGTTCGCTACGTAGGCCACCCCAGCTTCCGTATCAACCGCGAGGCCACGTGGGCGGTCGCCCACCTCGATCTCGTCGACGACCTGGCCCGACGCCACGTCGACGACCGCGACGACGCCGGAAGCGGCGCTTGACACGTACAGCAGCCCGCCCGCAGCATCCACCGCCACACCCCACGGCTCTTCGATCCCCGTGAGCGTCTGCACGACCGTGTTGCTCTCGCCATCGATAATCGATATGGTGTCGGATTCTGAGTTGGCGACGAAGACCCGATTCGCCTCTGGGTCCGCAACTACGTCCCACGGGCCCTCACCCACGGCGATCGTCGTCAACACGTCGCCAGCTAAGCCGTCGATCACTGTCACGCTGGCGCTGAAGGCGTTCGTCACGTAGGCCAGACCCGTCGCCGGGTTCGCTGCTACGGCGGAGGGCCCGGCCCCGGCCTCCAGCGTCGCGATCGTGGAGAGCGTCTCCAGGTCCAGAACCGAGACGGTGTTGTCGGCCTCGTTAGCCGTGTAGAGGAGGCCGTTAGCGTCGTCGACCGCCACGCCCCACGGCTTCGAGCCGACCCGTGCGGTCTCGCCAACGGGTTCCACGCTCGGGGTCACAGTAGAAGTCGTTCCGGGAGTCGCCGTGGGATTTTCTGAGGTCGAAGAACAGGCAGCAGCCAGGGACACGATAAGTACCAGGCCCCACCATCGTCGCACGAGCGGAGTATAGCAGAGCACCGTGCGCGCTTACTGGTGTGCGTTGCCTGAACGAGCGAACTGTATGACACTTGGGCCGTGCGCCTGATCGCGATCCTGATCGCCTCCGCCACCACGCTCGCGGCCATCGCAGCCTGCGGAGGCGACGACGCGAGCGACGGCGCCACCGACTCACCCTCTCCGGCCACGGAGGCTCCAGCGCGCACACCGGGGCCCGCAGTCTCGTTCGCGGAACGCGTCACGTTCTTCGGTAGAGACCCCGGCGATAGCCTCGCGGCTATCGCGGCAGGCGACTTCAATGCCGACGGCGTGCCGGATGTGGCTCTTGCGGCGCCCTTCGCCGACGGGCCCGGCAACGGGCGTCCGGACGCTGGCGAGGTGTACCTCTTTTTCGGGCCCTTCTCAGCGGGTGCCTTCTCAGCGGGTGCCTTCTCAGCGGGTGATAGAGATACGCTGGCGGGCGATCACGACGTTGTTATCTACGGTGCCCGAGAAGGCGATCAGCTCGGTCGGGGCGTGGCGGCAGGGGACTTCAACGGCGACGGTGTCGATGACATCGCGCTGGGCGCCCCTTTCGCCGGCGGCGATGGCCTGGACCAAAGCGGGCCCGGAGCCGTGTTCATAGTGCCGGGCTCCGCGGACCTCGCGGCGGAGACAGACCTCGCCGATTCAGCCGGGGTTGTCACGATCAGCGGTGCCGACCCGGGCGACGTGGCCGGCATCGTCCTCCGCGCGGCAGACGTCGACGACGATGGCAACGACGACCTGCTCGTCAGCGCCTTCCAGGCAGACGGCCCGGACAACGAGCGCCCGGACGCCGGCGAGGTCTATCTCATCCGGGGCGGCCCTGGTCTGGGCGACGTGAACCTCGCTTCGGACCAGCCCGCCGCGACTATCGTCGGAGCGGAGAGCGGCGACCGCCTGGGCGAAAACCTGGCAGTCGGAGACGTCAACGGTGACGGCGTCCTGGATCTCCTGGTAGTCTCCACCTTCGCGGATGGGCAGGCGAACGAGCGCGCGAACACAGGCGAGACATACGTTATCCCGGGCCCGATCCCCGCGCTGGTGGACATCGCCCGGGAGGAGCAGGCCGCCACGATCGTGGGGATCGACCCGGGAGACCAGCTGGGGCACTCCATCGTCGCCGGCGACGTTAACGGCGACGATATTGACGACCTGCTCCTGGGCGCCGTCAGTGCCGACGGGCCGGGCAACACGCAGAACGTCGCGGGGGAGGTTGTCCTGATTCTCGGCGCCGCCGACCTGCCGGAGGTCGTCGACGTGGCCGCGGGCGGCACGGAAGCGCTGATCTACGGAGCGGGGACCGGGCACAGGCTGGGCCGCGCAGTGGCCCTCGGCGACCTGAACGGCGACCGCCTCAGCGACCTTCTCTTCGGCGAGCCAAAGGCCCCTTCGGCGGACGGCACCCTGGAGACGGTTGGGGCCATAAGACTTCTGTACGGCGGAAGCCGCGACTATCCATCCACCGCTTCGGCCGCCGACTTCACGTTCTACGGTCTGGACGAAGGAGATGTGCTGGGAGACCAGGTCTTCGGCATCCCCACCCTCGTCGTCGCGGATATGGACGGTGACGGCCTTGACGACGTGATCGTAACGGCACCCGCCGGCGACGGCCCCGCCAACCAGCGAGAGGGCGCCGGCGAGGCGTTTATCGCGTTCGCGCGCCGGCCGTAGACGCCGGCCGCCGCCCGCGGCTTCGTATTGTGCAACGCGCCGCCATGCTAACCTACCGCCATGACTCGCCTCCTCACCAGCCTTGCCGCGGGGCTCCTGGCCCTTTCGGCGGCCACTGCCTGCGGCGGTGAGACGGAGACGACCATCTTCATCGAACCGGATCTTGACGAGCTGGCCCCGGAGGACGACCCTCAGGCGACGCTTGAAAGTGTGGTTCAAACGCTCGTTCTGAGGGCTGACGCTCTCGACATTGAGGCGGAAGTCGAACTCCTGGAAGACGATCGAGTTTCCGTCACGGCGAGCGATCTCGAACCAGAGGAAGCCCACGAGGTCTTCACCAGAAGGGCGCTGCTGGCGGTCAGACAGCCTTCGCTTGACCCGGCGGGTCAGGTCTTCTGCCGCGCAGCGGACGGCTCCCAGGTCTCGGTCCCACGGGAGAGCATCTCTTACCCGCCCGCAGACGCGCCCGACCGCGGCAAGCCGAGGTGCGAGCCAGGCGACGGCAGCTTCGCAGAGATCGTGTGGCTGCCCGCGACCGGTGACCTCGTGGGAGAGGTGACGGAGCTGAATGGGGACCTGGTCGCCTCGGCAAGCCTCGACCGTACCCGTGCCCCCATCGTCTTCGTCAAATTCACTGACGCAGGAAACCTCCTGTTGACCGATATCAGTACCGAACTGACCGGTCTACCGCTGGGGATCTTCCTCGACGACGAGTTTCTCGCTGCGCCCACTGTTAGCGAGACGATCGTCACCGGCAATCTTGCCATCGCCGGCCTTAGCCTGCACCGCGCCCGCATCGTGACGGTCCAGCTGAACCTGGGGCCGCTTCCCGTTCCGGTCTCTGAGGCCAGCGCAGACTGATACACCCGATGACCGTTGGCAGGCGGCTCAAGACCGGCTCCAGTTACGCAGTCGTCGCACCAGCCGCGCTGGCGCTAGCCCTTGTTCTGACCGCCTGCGGCGGCGGTAGCGACGGCGCGAGCACACCCACCGCGAGCGGAGCTGGCGTCCGCATCATCGTTGAGGGGTCGGACCTGGCACTGGGACCCAGTCGCTTTCTCCTCGCCGTGACCGATGAGCAGCAGAACGAAGTACTGGGAGCGCGTCTCATCCTGCGCTTTTTCTTCATCGATCCCGCCGCCAACGACCGAAAGACGCTGAAGAACTCGACCTCCGCCTCGCCGATCGAGGCGACAGCCCCATACCGCCACACCCACGTGAATGGCGCGGTCATCAACCACATGGCGGGGGAGACCAACATGCACCTGGCGAACGTCGCCTTCGACGCCGCCGGCGAGTGGGTAGTCGAGATCACCGGCGACGTTGCGGGAGAGCCGCTGCCGCTCCTCGAGGAGAGCTTTCAGGTGCGGCGGGCGAGCCTCGCGCCGACGGTCGGCAGACCCGCGCCGCCGTCGCAGCAGCCCATCCTTACGGACGTGGTCTCTATAGAAGAGATCGACTATTCGCAGCCACCGAACCCGGAGACGCACACCATGACGATAGCGGCTGCGGTCTCCTCGGGTAGGCCTACGGTGATCGCCTTCGCCAGCGCCGGCGTGTGTGCGAGCGCTATCTGCGGACCAGCGAAGGAGATCTTCGACGAGCTGTGGGCGGAGTACAAGCATCTCGCGAACTTCATCCACGTGGAGCCCTACTCGCGGGACGCGAACGACCGGCTGACCGTCCTGCCCTGGCTGAGAGAAGAGTGGGGCGTTCAGGACCAGCCGTGGCTCTTCGTCGTGGACAGCGCTGGCATCGTGTCGGCGAAGTTCCAGGTTGCGGCCGGGCTTGACGAGCTGGAGGCGGCACTCCTTCCGCTCTTCGCCGCGCCCGATGCGGGGGGCGACGGCCTGACCCGCTCTCACCAAAGTCTTACCGCGCGGTAACCGGAATTTAACACTCTGAGGCGAGCCAGCGGCTAGATTTCAACCGCGACAGTGGATGGAACCCCCTCCTGCCCACTAAGTTGCGGCAAGCTGGCTGACCATACCTCAGCCAGCTTGTTTCATTTCGGTCGGCATCCGGCGGCCGCACGTAACCGGCCCGGTTGGCGCGAGCCAGCAGATCCCGGGCACTGTGCTGGGAGTTCAGGAAGCGCGAGGTCAGCAGTGTCCTCGCCAGGCCTCCCGGGGCGTAGCCCGGAATCCCGCCGGTGCGTTCACTGAGCGTTCATTGCACCTAGGTAGCACGCTTGCTACTGTAAGGAACACTTAACCAAACATCCCATCATGCGAAGATGCGCGCTGAACCTGTGGACCGTCCGCCTGGCATGCCTGCCGCTGGCGCTTTTCGTCGTAGTTGTGGTACTGGCCGCCTGCGGTGACGACGGGGACGATGCCGGCCGATCTCCGAATGGAGTATACAGCCCAACGGAAGACGCGGGAACGCCAACCGACGGCGCGGATCGCACCCTTGCCCCCCCCCCAACAGGCGATCTGCTGGAGAGCCTGCCCGTTGATTACCCGGAGACCTTCCCGCTGTATCCGGACGCGAGGGTCACCGACACGGCACGCTTCGCCGATCAGGTGATGGTGACCCTGGAGACCACCGATTCGAGCGACTCCGTGGCCAGCTTCTTCCGAGACGTCGTGCGCACAGAGCCCTGGGAGGCACTGGCCGAGACCGACGACTCCGGGCGCGGCGTGCTCATCATCCGCTTCCAGCATGCCGACGATCCTGTGAGGGGGCAGGTTACGATAAAGACCACCAACACGCAGGAGGCTGGCGGGCCGATCCAAGTCTTCCTTCAGTTCACAGTGCCCGAGGTCGTGGGAGAGCCGCTTCCAACAGCGTCGCCGGTCGGCCGATCCCAGTCCGACCCGACGGGCGATTGAAGCTGAGAATCAACCGTGAGGGACACCACGTCAGGCGAACGTCCGAACTCCGCCGCGGCCACCGGCAGGCTAGCAGAATGAGGTTCCCCCCGATTCTCAAGCTCGCCATAGCGGTTGTGGCCGCAGGCACGGTCTTCGCCGCCTGCAGCGGCGGCAACAATGGCGGCGGCCCGACAGTGGGATGCACGGGCGGCGACGTGCAAGTCGTAACCACGCTGCCACTGTTCGCCGACTTCGCGTGTGCGATCGGTGGCGACAACGTCACGGTCACCGCCCTCGTTCCAGCCGACGCCGACCCGCGGACGTTCGAGCCTCTCGCGGAGATGGCTGAAGCGATCGCCTCGGCGGATCTCGTTCTTTACAACGGGCTGAACCTCGACCAGCCGTCTCTCGAATTCGTCTTCGACAATGCCACAGGGCGCACGCAGATAATCGGCTACGCCGTCGCACTGCCGTCTCCAACCACGGAGCGACCCTCGGGGGGTGAGCTCCCGACTACCGCTCAGCAGGCCGGCGACAACCCACACCTGTGGCTCGACGTCGGTGTCGCTCGCCAGTACGTCGAGTCCACCGGAGACTCGCTTGAGATCGTTGACCCGGGCAACATACCTCAGTACCGGGAGAGAGAGCGCGAGCTGAACGCCGAACTTGAGGCGCTGGAGGAGGAGATCGCAGCGACACTACAAGCCATCCCGGCGGATCGTCGACAGATTGTGTCGCTGCACGATTCGTTCCCGCACTTCGCCCGTGCCTACGGGTTCGAAATCCTTGGCTTCACGACGGCCTCTCCGCAGGAAACGGCGGCACAGGAGGAACTCGACGCGCTGGCTCAGGCAGTGAAAGACGCAGGGGTGCCAGCGGTCTTCGCCGAGCGAGGGTACGACGCGACTGCCCTTGAGCAGATCGCCGATCAGACGGGAGTGCTGCTCTGCTCTCTTTACAGCGACCGTATCGATGCCGAGGCTGACAGCTATATCAAGATCATGCGGGCGAACGCCGAAGAGCTTGTCCGCTGCCTTGGCTGACCGAGCCTAAGTTAGCGCCGTCCGGCAGGCCGGCGCTGCCGGCTACGGCACCCAGGTCGGGTAACGGTCGTCACCCGGCGCGTCTGTGAGTTGACGCACGTCGGAGCCATCGGGACGCATGATGTAGACATCCATGTCACCGTCGCGCTCGGATGCGAAGGCGATCCACTGGCCATCAGGCGACCAGACAGGGTCTGTATCCCAGCCCGGATCGACGGTCAAGCGTTCCTTGTCCTCGCCGCCCGAGGTCATCACGAACACGTCGATGTTCCCCGATGAGTTGGAGATTAGCGTTATCTTCCGTCCGTCCGGCGACAGCCCGGGCTGGTCGTTGGAGACGCCCTCTTCGCTGAGGATGATCCCGATTCCCGAGCCATCGTCCTTCACGCTACAGATCTGGAGGGCGGAGATGCCGCCCTGCGACCCACGATAGAGGATCGTCTCGCCGTCGGGATACCAGGAGCCGGGGAAGCCGCCGGCACAGGCGACCTCCGGCCCGCTCGGGGTTATCGCCCCCAGAACTGAAGTTGCTGCGCTCCCGTCCGCATTGGCGATCCAGAGAAAGCCCTGGGACTGATCCCTGGCGCTGGAATACGCGATTCGCTCGCCATCGGGCGACCAGCGCACGAGGCCTTCCACCGCCGGATCCTCGGTTATCCGCTGGACGTTTCCCCCATCGGCGTCTATCAGGTAGATGTCCAGGACCTCGTCTCGATTGGAGATGAATGCGATACGGTCACCGGCCGGCGCCCAGGAAGGCTGCGTGTCGTTTGCAGCATTCTGCGAGACGTTCGCGACGCCACTCCCGTCGCCGTTCATGACGTATATCTCCTGGTTCCCGTCACGCTCGGAAGTAAAGGCGATGCGGCCGGACGGTTCGGAGGTATAGGAGTCCTCGTCATCGCCGCCACAGGCAACCACCGCCGCGAGAAGAAGAAGAGGAAAGATGAGTAGACTGGTGCGCATGCTTGAATCCGGAGCGTATCGCGGGTCATTGTAGCACGGCTCCACCCGGACACAATCCCAGGGCCATCCGCGTTGACCATAGGCGCGACCGTCTATAGCATGATGTGACATGATCGAACGAATTCGCACGACTAAATTCTGGCCGATCTGGCTGCTGCTCTTACCGCTGGTCCTGCTGTTGATCGCCGTCGCCTGCGGCGACGATGACGGCGGCGGAACCGGCACGCAGGGCAACCTGTTCGCCGACCCTAGTTTCGAGGGCGATTTCGACGCCTCTTGTAGAACCGACTCCCTCGACTGCTGGTTCTCACTCAAAGCGCCGAACTTCACCATCTCTGACGCCAAGGCCAACTCCGGCTCAAGCAGCGCGCTGCTGGAGATGCGAGAGGGCGCGGGCTCAGATCTGACCAAGGTCTTCTACCTGGTTCAGGAGGTAAGCGCTACCGAGTTTCCCGAGGTCATCTCCGGCTCTTACTTCGTTGAGAACTGGGTACCGGGTACCGAGAAGCAATACCTGCAGTTCGTAGTCATCGTCTTCGGCGGCGGCGAAAACCTGCCGGTCTGTCCCGGCGGCGGCACATGTCCTAACTACCAGATCCGCTACCTCCTGGCCGGCATCGATGAGGAACCCTTTGAGATCGCCAACGCCAAGTTCGTCTTCCTGGAGACCGAGGATCCGGTGCAAGGCGAGTGGGTCCACTTCGAGCGCAACCTGGAGCAGGACTTCATTGATCTCTGGGGAGGCACCCCCAACGGCGCCGACAAGATCCGCGTACTGTTCGAGGTCCGCTATGATGCCAAGGACGCCGCAGAGGGCCCCATCGAAGCTGACGTCTATTACGACGATCTTTACATGGGGTCAGCCCGGTGATTTGCGCAACAGACTTGCGCTAGCCGCACCCGTCGTCATCGCGGCGCTCTGGCTCGCCTGTGGGGGCGGCGATGGCGCGGCCACTCCGGCGCCGAGCGTTACTCTTCCTGACGGCAACGAGACCGCCTGCGCGGGCGACCTGGGCCAGGGCACCGCCGCGACGCACATCTTCGGCGCGGGTGACGTTGACTATCTCGCCGACCGCTTTTCGCTGGCCGCGGGCGACTTCAACGACGACGGCTTCGACGACGCCCTCATTGGCGCGCCACTGGCAGACGGCCCCGACGAAGCCCGCTTGAACTCAGGCGAGGCGTACGTCATCTTCGGCTCTCCGGCCCTGCCGGCCACTGTAGACATCGCCGACGGAGCACCGCTGACGGTCTACGGCGCGGCGGCCGGCGACAACATGGGCCTCACCGTCGCGACCGGGGACGTCAACGGAGACGGTGTCGATGACATCGTCGTCGGCTCTCGCTTTGCGTCTGTCGAAGAGCGCGACAACGCCGGAAAGACTTATGTCATCTTCGGCAGCACCGACCTCCCGGCAGTCATCGACGCCGCCGCGGGCGAGCCTGACGTGACCATCGTCGGTGTCGATCCGGGCGACTTTTCCGGCATCTCCGTCACGGCGGCCGATGTCACCGGCGACGGAATCGACGACCTGATCATCGGGGCGACCAGCGGCAGCGGACCGGAGACCGACAGGGCGCGCGCAGGCGAGGTCCACGTCGTTGTCGGTTCCGAGAGCCTGGGCGGCGTCATCGACTTGCGCCGGGACGAGCCGTTCTTTACGGTCTACGGCGCCTTCGCAGGCGACTCCCTCGCCAACTTCATCTCAGCCGGGGACGTCAACGGCGACGGCCGCAAGGAGATCCTCCTCGGAGCGCCCATGGCGGAGGGGAACGACCCGCACCGGAACGACGCCGGCGAGGCCTACATCATCCCCGTACCGCCGGAGGGCGGAACGCTGGACCTGCGCTCTGGCGAGGGATTCACTCGCATCTCCGGCGCGAGCGAGCGCGACCTGCTGGGACACTTCGTGGCATCAGCCGACGTGAACGGCGATGGGATCGATGACGCGATCATCAGCGCGCGCGACGCCGACGGACCGGACGACGGGCGCAATAACGCTGGCGAGATCCACGTTCTCTACGGACGGTCCGAGTTGCCGGACTCGGTGGAATTGGCCACCGAGTCCCTCGACGTGATGATTGTTGGGCCCGACGCGAGCGACAGCTTCGGCTTCTCGGTGGCGACCGGGGACCTCAACGGCGACGGCGTCGCCGATATCCTGGGCGGCGCGCCGATCGCGGACGGCTGCGACAACGCGTATTCCGACGGCGGCGACGCTTACGCCGTCTTCGGGGGGGACGACTTGCCGGCGGTGATCGACCTCGCGGAGCGGGAGCCCGACGTGTCGCTCCTCGGCCCGGAAGCGGGAGATGAGCTGGGCTTTTCGGTCGCAGCGGGCGACTTCAACGGTGACGGCAAGGACGACATCATCGTCGGCGCTCTCCTCGCCAAAGGGCCAGACAACGACCGGCCGGACGCGGGCGAGGCCTACATCATCCTCAGCCCGTAGCCGCCGCCTCAGGGTGCGGCGACCGGCAGCACGTAGACCTTTCCCGGCCTGCTGCCACGCGAGGCGCTGATCGCCAGCTCCGGGCGACCGTCGCCGTTCAGGTCTGCCACGACGAGCCCACCGCCGAGCTGATCGTCGGCCTCTTCGCCCGGGATGAACACGAACGTTTCCAGGTCCGTCTCAAGGTCGACAACGCCCGTCAGCGCGCCGCCGAACAAAACGTAGACCTCGCCCCTGATCGACCCGGGCGGGCCCAGCCCATCTGCCAGAGCAGCGCTGAGGACGGCGTCGGCGACTCCGTCGGCGTCGAGGTCGCCCACGGCGACCAGCTGGGCGAAGGCATCCCCCGCTTGCGCTCCGTAGACCAGCGCGCGCAGGTCAGCGTCCTCCAGACTGGAAGTGCCTGGCGCGTCGAGGTCCTCCATCACATACACCTCGCCCGCGATCTGCCGGGCGTCATCGGGCCCATCGGCCAGCGGCGACGAGACCAGTAGCTCTCCCCTGCCATCGCTGTCCAGATCCCCGAAGGCAAGTGCGGCGCCCAGCTTGTTCTGAGGAGCGTCCGCCCGCACCGTCACGTCCGCGTCGCGGTACGAGGCGGCGCCCCGCAGCTCGGCCGAGCCGTAGAAGACGTACACTTCACCCGCGTCGGTGAGGCCATCCACATCCTTCTGCGGAGCGGCGGTAATAACGTCGTCGAACCCGTCGCCGTTCACATCTCCTGCGGCGACAGCGTGGCCGAGCTGGCCGAACCGCTCCTCGGCCGTGATCGTGAAGTCAGCGTCATCGAACGCGATGTTCAGCTCGCCACCGAGGGCGCTCGACCCGAAGACCACGTAGACGGCGCCCGCCTCCGTTCGCGGACTGCCCGGCGGCGAGCCGGGCTCGCGGCCGGCGAACGGCGCGCCTGCGACCAGATCGGCCACGCCGTCGCCGTTCACGTCGCCGCTGGTCAATGCCTGTCCAACGCGGCTGAAGCCCTCCGCACCCGTCAGGACGAAGTCGAACGCGGGTTCGTCGGAGGCCAGGTCGACGCTGCCCTGCAGCGCAGCCGAGCCGAAGAAGACGTAGGCCCTGCCCTGGTCGGTCCTGGGATCGGCGCCGGCGGTAACGCCGGGAGCGCCGACGATGAGGTCGTCGACGCCGTCGTCGTTCAGGTCGGCCGCAGCCACGCTCAGACCCAGGTTGTCGCCCACCGAAGCGCCGTACACCACGAAGTCAGCAGCCGCCTCGCTCAGGTCTACCTCGCCGTCGAGCTGCGGTCCGCCGAACAGCACATACACTTCCCCGGCGTCGTCGCGGGAGTTACCGAGCCCGTCGGCGCCCGGCGCGCCAACGACCAGGTCGGTGACGCCGTCTCCGTTGATGTCTCCGGCGGCCAGATTAGAGCCGGTGGTCTGCAGATCTCCGGGATCCGCGGTCAGCACGGTAAACAGAGTGCCGCCGGCCTCGGCGAGATCGAGCGTGTGG
>SDBT01011762.1_pt1 | contig 14059 bp, 13 predicted proteins | sample 2277101 | NCBI WGS metagenome assembly SDBT01 (sample SAMN10404973, study PRJNA504765) | marine sediment metagenome | isolation source: marine sediment core GS10_PC15, 103 cmbsf | place: Arctic Ocean: Southern Knipovich Ridge | collected 2010 | reverse complement strand
ACAGTAGAAAATACGGTCATATCCTTACAGAACTTACCAAACCGCAACGAGAACTATTGAAAAAGCTTGGGCTCGACTCTCCGACAAATACCTAGTTATAAAACTCGTGGGAATTCAGGATGGTAAGTGTTTGAAGCGAAACTAACGATTGGCTCACCACTCTCCCCTTCCAGTTCTTCGCTTTCTTCAACCAATTCTTGAATAGATTTCCAATAACCGTAGAGATTTTGTACGACTGAAGGTAACCCCAATATGGTAGATTCTTGCTTTTCTGGAGTATAAAGCTGGTCTAAAACCCCTTGAGGAACATTCATGATATTATTCTCAACCATAGTCTCTTTATCTACAGAAATTGTTATGATCAGCAAAAGTGCGGTACCAGGATTGGCGAGATTATTCTCGTTAGTAGCTTCGTTCCATAGATCTTGATAAAAAGATGTCCCACTCATATAGCCCATACACCATGAAGTAAGGGCATCACGATCAACTTTTTTAGACCATTTTTTCCTGTCTCTACAAGAAAGCATGGGCATTAGAGATTTATTTTGAAGGTCGTGAAATACCAAATCACAGAACTTCATGAGTTGCTTATTAATTTTTAGTTCTGCTTCTGCGGATTTAAATTTAAAAGAATCTTTGAGGATATCGGGTAACCATTGCTTCATAGGTATATAGGCGGGTGAAGTCATAATAGCAGTTATCATGCCATGCAACCCCACGATTCCCATATCCGCATTTTTATCAAGAAAATCAGAGAGCTTCTGTAACTCAGCAGAGCTGATTTGTGAATTATTCATTTTGAAAATATCCTTTCGAAAAATAATATCTCATACCTTATAACCTTTGAATGATGAAAGATTCAAAGGCTTATCTATTTATTGGAACCTTTCTGCGAAACAACCAAATTCTGGTAATTTTTGTTTCATAACCTGAACCCTATTAGCGCATCTTTTTCCTTCTCATATTATCCAATAGCTTATCTGTTTTAACTTCCATAATTGTTGGAAACAATTCTTCCTTTAAATCCAGAAGTTTTTTTGATGGCTTTTTCACCTTGTCCAAATAGGCAGGTGGAACGGAAACTTCGTAATTCTTTGTTGTAATAACTTTGATAGTTTTTTTGTTAAAAACGACAACCACAGCAGTATGTTTTGCATTGTTATGCTGAAACGAGACCAAGGATCCGATGGAAAGATCTTTGGATGCTTTAATCATCTCCTCTTTTTCTAAAAGCTTCAGTCTTTCACCAATTTGCTGATTGAGCTCAAGCAAATCTTCCTTAGAAAAATTTTCTATATTGAGTTTATTCATACCCCTACTCTTACCTGTTAGCCCTTTGTTGCCAATTTTTAATGTACTCCTCTGCCAGCTTAGAATTTGCAAGGAAAATTATATTTTCAGAGTTTCTTTTTTCAGCAGCGACGGTCCAATTGAAGGAGCCGGTGACTACAATTTTTTTATCAATGATCATGATTTTGTTGTGAGAAATTCCTTGAACTTTATCAGCTATGGTTTTAACACCAGCTTTTTGCAAACGAGGAATTTGAGAGTATTTATCCTTGGCAGATTTTCGGTCATAAACCACGGCAACTTTTATTCCTTTTTTGGCAGCACTTAACAAAGCATCCGCAATGTTTTTGGAGGTGAAGGCATAAGCTTGAACGAGTATTTCATCTTGAGCTTGTTTGATATGTGTGATATGATTTTGGATTCGCAATTTCCACCAGGGGTAAAACACGCTCTAATGGAGGTCTGTTCAACAGGAATGCTAGCCGTGTTCTCAACATAATTAGTTGCAAGGACATAACCCAAAATCCCTCCAACGATAAAAGCCACCGGCCACTTAAATTCGGAAGGAATTCTCAAAGGACTGCGGTTAGAAAAGTTCTGTTTGCGTCTTCGTTTAGCCATAAGACATGGAGCTCCTTATTTTCGAAATAGTCAAAATTAATTTTGTGCCATACAGGATTTTCCAGCATCTGCCCATAAGAGTTTTTGCTGTGAAAAGTTATTTATATCACAAGAATTTTTCATATCGATGAACGCTCCAAGTAGGGCAGCAACATCGTCAAAATTCTCATCCTCAGTTTGTAGATCCTGACCTAATTCAAGGTTGAACAAATCGGTTAGCCCAGCTTTTTCGACCAAACCACCTAACTGAATTAAAGTTCTAGTTCGTGCGCGACGAAAGTCTAATTTTCTTGTTTTTGATTGAGTCATTTTTCGTAAGACTTTTCTTTTACTACTTTCCAGATTCTGCTGATTTTTCAGAAACGACTTTTGCAGATTTTTTAGATTTGCCAGTACGTTTTTCAGGGAGAAATTTCTTACCGGCTTCTCGCCATTCCTCCTTTTTATGATCATTTGCTTTTGGTATAGAAAGGAGAGCTCCGGCTAATGTTTCTTCATCAAAATCTTCAAGGCCACATTTTTCCAGCAGCTTAGCAAGTTCTAGTAATTGCTTTTGCTTAATCTCCTGCTTCTTTTTTTGAAGGGATAAAATTTTCTTTTCGATTGAGTTGATACGTTCTTGCATGATTACTCTCGTTAACTTATTTAACAGGGCATCTTGCTACCCTGTACAACCTTTCGCTTAACGTACCATCTATATTTCTATAGGTCAAGGGGCTATTAAAAGAAAAAAGAAAAAATATATCAGTAATTCACAGAGCAATTTGCGAAGTGCGCGCTCATACATTGGAAATGTATGTTGCTTCGTTGCATGCAACTTCCTGAAGTGTTATTGTGGTAATCATCTATTATGTAACCAAGTTGGGATTCGACAATTGTTTAGGGATTTTTTTCATATATCAGTTATTAGAAAAGAACCATATTGTAAATATAGCGTTGTTTATAAAGTTGAAGAACCAATATCAGACTCTAGTTTCGTAAGGGTTGAGGATCACGAAAGTGGATTGTATTTACCAGGAAAAAGCCCCAGATGGATTGGTATAACTCTAGAGTTACAGAAAGACAATTTAGATCAAGCAAGGCAATATACCTATAACAAAATTAAGGCAGTTTCTGATGATCAAAACTATGATATATCGCTAGGGTTTAATTGGAGCAATTCTAGCTACGACACAGATTCATTTATGGACAATATAATGGATTTAGCAAGTTTTGAATAATGGCCATATATCACATAAGCATCAAAGTAATTTCTCGAGGAACAGGGCAAAGTGGTGTAGGTGCACTTGCGTATAGATCAGGAACTTCTTTGGAAGATAAACTACTTGGCGAACAATTCGATTACACAAAGAAGTCTGTTATGCACGTTGAACTACGCATGCCAGAAAACGTTCCACAATGTTTTAAGAATTGGGCTAGAGATGTTGGTCATGATCGTGAGAAAGTTCTGCAATCATTTTCTAACTATATGGAGGCACATGAGACTAGATCGGACTCACAGATTTATAGGGAATTAGAGTTTGCCCTGCAAAGAGAATTGACTGACGAACAAAACATGGAATTGGCGCGTGCCTTTATAGATAAGTGCTGCGTTAAGAAAGGTATGGTTGGCGTTTTAAATTTTCACAATGATACGGATAAAAAAACGGGTTTAGCTAAATTTCACTGCCACGCTTTACTCTCGATGAGGATAATAAATGAAAACGGTTTAGGCTTAAAAAACCGAGAGTGGAATCGCAAAGAGCTTCACACGTTATGGCGTGAAAAATGGTGTGAACTTGTAAATGAAAAGTTTGCAGAATTAGGAATTGATAAACGCATTGATCACCGTAGTTTAAAAGACCAAGGATTGGAATTAAAGCCCCTACCTAAAATGAGTAGAGCAGGCAAATCCATGGAGGAGAAAGGCAAGAAAAGTTTCCGGGAGAAACTGTTTAATGACACAAAACGTCAGAATCTTTTTTTGCTACAAAGCCGTCCAGAGCTAGCCCTTGAATATCTTACGAAAGGCCAATCAACTTTTGTTAGGGATGAGGTTTTACAGCTAGTCGGCAGGTATGCCGATACTTATGAAGTTATGTTTAGTTTGGTTGAACGAATTATGTCTTCGCGTGAGATTGTTCATTTGGAAGGCGAAGAAAGAGAAGCTGTTTACACGACACGTTCCCAGGTAAAGCTTGAACATAGTTTAGTAGAAAAGGGAGAGGAACTAGCAGGCAGAGCATCTCATCAAGTTGGGCTAGGTGGTGATCTCCTCATTTCATATTTTAATGAAAAACTTAAGGAGCATGGTGGGTTAAGTCAGGATCAGATCAAAGCCATAAGACATATAACCGCTCCTGGTCAATTGAAAGCTATTGAAGGATACGCGGGTGCTGGTAAAACCACTGCTTTAGAGGTAGCTAAGTTATGGTGGGAAGATTCTAATTATCGTGTGGTTGGGCTTGCTCCTACAGGCAAAGCAGCGAAGAATCTCGAGGGTATAGGGGTTAAATCCTTTACTATTGATAAGTTTGAGCATGAAGTTGCTCGTGGCCGTTTTCAGTATGGTTCGAATACTGTCATCGTAATGGATGAGGCCGGCATGGTTGATAGTCGGCGTATGCGATCTGTGTTACAGACGGTAGATAATCTAGGGGTAAAGCTAGTTCTTGTGGGTGACGGGGCGCAGCTACAAGCTATTCAATCAGGACCAGCTTTACGCATGTTACTGGATAAAATGGATTCCGTGAAGCTTGAGACGATTGTCAGGCAAAAAACAGATTGGCAGAAACAGGCCACTGTGTTGTTTGGTCAAAACAAAACCCGAGAGGCTTTAGAGATATATAAGCAGCATGATTGTCTTAAGCTCGTACAAGAAAAGCCATTACCAGATTTAACTTCTGATATTTCGAACAGTGATTTGATCCAAGTTGGCTCCTCGGCCAAGAGGATGGCTGGTTGCATGTGGCATAAGATGCGAGAAGATCTAAAGTTACAAGGATTAAGTGATTCAGATATAGATATCTCTATTTTCAGGCACAGAGATTTTGGAGTTTTCAAGAAGTGGCAGCAACTTCGTAATGGTGCTTTGGGGCTGATGAAGGAGCATGGTCTTAACGTAAATGCAGACAGCATTGATATGCGTAGAGAGACCATGGGACAGATGATCAAGGACTGGACTCAAGACCGGCAGCTTCACGCGGATGCATCTCATATCATGCTTGCCAACACAAATAGAGACGTGAATATTTTGAATGATACCGCCCGAGAAGAATTGAGAAAACAGGGTATTATTTCTCGAGATGAAACAATTTTGCGAGTTGAGAGAGAGAAAGACCTTGGTTTAGATCGCAGTAAAAAAGAATATGATGATGTGGGTTTCTCCGTTGGAGACCAGGTTATTTTTAAGAAAAATGACACTGGTCTTGGAGTTCGCAACGGTGACCTGGGTAGTATTGTTAGTCTCAAGGGGAAAAACGTTCAAATCCAGTTGCACGGACATGAGAACAGGCAGGTAAGCTTTTCTAATAACCTTTATCCGAACATTCGTCACGGTTGGGCAACGACCATATACGCTTCACAAGGGAGCACTTATGATTACGTGAAGGAAATGGCCTCTTTTGAGCAATATAGGAATCTAGCTTATGTTGCTCAAACCCGTCATCGGCAAGACCTCAAGATTTATGGTTCACAGCTAGAATTTGATAATGAAAAGATTCTAATTGATCGTCTTGCACGTCCTAAAGAGAAGTTGGCGACAACTGACTACATTAAGTCAGAACAAGAAGTAGAGAAGCTTGTGCGAGAGGAAGGTCGCTTTTTTGAGCAAGCAGAGAGAACGTTCCTTCGTGTGAAAGAAGGGGCAAAAGCTGTGAGCCATTTTATAACTGGTTTATTTGTTAATAGAGAGGAGGAAATAAAAGTGGAAACATATGGTACGAAATATGAACCTGAGCGCGCTATTGAAAAGCTAGGACTAGCAGATAAAAATATTTTCTCTTATCTTGCATCTGAACGTGAGCAGGAGAAAATTCTGCAGGAATTGGTGGTCGCTCGAAGTAAGCAGAGAGAGTTAGGTGCCGGTCCTATGATGACAGCTGATTTAGGTTTGCCAGTTAAAGACCCAAGCTCTCAGGGTAGTCCTCCTAATGCAGAGCCTGGTTTTGAGGAGAAGAAAACTATCACCTCCCCTGCCCCATCTCCTAGACAAGAAAAAGCAGTTATTGCTCCTGCTACTTCCATAAACCTTGCTGGACAAACGTCACCTTCAAACTCAAATGCCAAAGGTAGGGCTGGTGCCAAAAATACCAAAGAATATATAAAATACGATCTTGATCACGTAAAATCAGTCTTGAAGAATGATGGGGAAAGACTCGCAACCTATTTGCTAGGTAAAGATCCCAACCAATCTATGAGTCGCAATGGCGAGTTACGCTATGGCAGCAAGGGGGCATTCTCATTGCAGACACAAGGTCCCTATGCCGGAAGGTGGAGAGATTTTGAAACTAACGAAAAAGGCGATCTGTTTGAATTGGTTGGCAAACAGATTAACAGTAGTAATTTCAAAGACCGATTAGAGTATGTCGCTCAATTTTATGGTATCTCACCGGAGAAACAACCTACCCAAGGTATTCTCCAAGACAAACCTGTTATCAAGGAACAGGTTGTAACGTCACCACAGCCTTCCCGTGAGGTAGAATTAGATCCAACAAAGCAACAACGAGTAAATAAGGCCTACGCCAATAGTCGTCCTGTAGAGGGTACCTTGGCAGAGCGTTATTTAAAAGAGCATCGCAAAATAGTGGGTGATATTCCTAATTCCATGCGTTTCATTGCTGAATATAGTAAAGACCGTCTACCCGTTCTGGTATCGTTTGCAGAGGATGAAAATGGCAAGAAGACAGGGCTACAAGCCATTTACCTAGATTCTCAAACAGGCAAAAAAGCAGACAGAGAAAATAACCGTCTTTCATACGGCAAAATCTCCGGTTCATCGGTTGAAATAAAACAAGGGTCCGGCACCTTGTTTTTAGCCGAAGGAGTTGAGACCGCCTTAAGTGTTGCTTCTGTAGTTCCCAAAGATAGCGCCGTGCGGGCAACTTTGGGAGTTTTCAACCTAGCCAATATTAAAGTCTCGAAGGGACAACAAGTTATTATCTGCGCTGATAATGACTCAGACAAGCCTCTAGCACTAGGCAAAGATAAACCACCTTCAGGGATTGCGGTTGAAAAGGCAGTTGTTAGTCTGAAGGAGCAAGGTGCCGAAGTCCTTGTAATCAGCCCCGAAAAACCAGGGCAAGATTTTAATGACGTGTTACAGATTGAAGGCAAAGAGGGAGTGCACAAGGCCGTAGAGAAAGCATTACAGCAACTGGAACAACATAAAAATGAACTAACAAATTCTCCTGCTGGTACCACTAAGGAAGAGTTTGATAAAGTTGTACAGTATTTTATGCACAGACAAAAGATTAGGGAGGAGAGCAACAGGAATGTTGTAGGCAAACTCACTGACAAACTTGCTAATCAATTTAAAGAGCAACATGGCCGCGTCCCTAATGAAAAGGAACAATCTCTCCATGCACAGCAGGCTGACATTGCTACCAAGTATCTTCTTGCAGGATTTAGCGGCACAGATCATATAACGCCAAGCCTTGAAGATACCGTCCTTGCCTCTGCTAAGAGAGAGCAACAGGATCTGTTAGAGCGGGCAAAACAACAAACGGCAGAAAAGCATAGTCATGCCCCAACACAACAATCTCATGTGGCAGAACCCGTAAAAGCTATTCCTACCAAGACCACAGCAGATCCTGAAAGTCATATTCCTAAAGCAGAGACAATACCTGTGAAACAATCCTATGCAGAAATCGTTGCCTCAGACTTAAAAGAAAAATTTGCTACAATCAATAAGCATGGCGAGCGTTCCCTCAGTAAATCAGAGCTAGACAGGTTCAACCTTTACATAGACCGGATGAAAGAAGACAAAGATTTCTGCAACCAGGTGAAAGAAGCCAACCCTGAGATTGCAAAAGACATAGATAAGGCCAGAGGTATGGGACTTGGCAAGGACTATTGTATGTAGCTCCTTTTCCCCGGGATAATGACTAGATAAATAGCAAACCACTAACTATGAGGAGGAAAGAAAACCTTCCCTCCGCCCCGTTGCTAGTTTTTTTATCTTTTCTTGTTCTTCCTTTGTCAGATAAGGCCAAGCGTTCTCTAGCATGGCTCCAGAGGTCAAAAGAGCAAGAGATGTATCTCCAATCATCATAATTTGTTTTTGCAGAATGGCATGTCCCACACTAAAACCTGCGACAGAGCAAGCTATTGCCAATATCCCGACTATTATTATGTTTTTTCTGGTTTTTTTACGGTTTACATGTTGCAATTCATTTCTAGCATCACGGACAGCTTGATTCAGATGTTTAATATGCTGATTGATTTTTGCATCTACAATCTGAGAGAAGCCATCTGCTAGATTAACAGCCATTCTCTTAGCGGAAGAATCAATGCTGCTGCTTACCTTCGAGCTAATTTCATCTCCAATATTTCTAAACACATCAAAGTGAGCTATAAAGCGTTTTGTTGTATCCCCTAGTTCTGTGGTATATGTTTTGATTTCCTTAGCTTCTGCCCTTACATTTCTGTGAAGATCCTCACCTAATTGCAGGTATCGTTGAACATTATTTTCTAACTCTAGAGAAATATCTGGTTTATTCTGATTCATAACTCATCACTTTTTATTAATATGGGGCATAAATACCTTTTACCCCCAGATCCTCGTTTTTTCTACCTAATATAGGTTAGGTCAACACACTATTATTAATCCACACTTTCAATGAAACAATCAAAATGAACTGTAAAGATTTGATTGATCCTTAATTAAATTAACAATCAAATCAGTCATTATACTTTTTTGAATTGGTCGACTTTGTGCCACTAACAATGTGATAGCAACTAATGCAGTGTCATTTATTTTGGCCTCTCCATTACTCTTTAAATGATGTTTGTTCCTTTGTAAAAACCAAATAAACATAAAGGCTCCAATACGTTTATTTCCATCTGTGAATGGATGGTTTTTTACTATAAAGTAAAGTAGATGAGCAGCTTGCTCTTCTATACTGGGGTAAAGATACTCCCCACCAAAACTTTGAACAATATTTCCTAAAATCCCAATAAGACTCTCATCTTTAGGGTTACCAAACAAATCGCTTGCCTCTTTTTTTGCTATCAGTTTTTCTTTTAAAGAATTAATAGCATGCTCTGCTTCCTGTATATTAAGCTCAGCAGTCACATTTTTGTTTAACCCACCTTTTGGAAAATCTCCTTTATCATACTGATTTAATAAGACAAAGCTATGCGTATACTCCGTTAACACGGATAAAAGACCTTTAGCTTCTAAATGGTTCAAAGATTCTTGCTGAGCTTCTTGGAATAGCGACAACGTATCTTTCAATCGTGTTATTTGCTTTGCTTGTTTCTTCAATAGAGAATCATTCAAGGCATACCCTTGTAGCAAATATTCTTTGAGCACCTTATTAGCCCAAATCCTGAAGTGTGTCCCCTGTCTTGAGTTTACTCTGTACCCTACAGAGATAATAGCGTCCAGGTTGTAGTGTTTAATTTGTCGCCTAACCTTTCTCCTACCTTCCTGACGAACTACCGAGGAATCCTCGGTAGTTGCTCTTTCTGAAAGTTCTCCCTCATCATAAATATTCTTAAGGTGTAGACCTATATTATCTGTTGATGTATCAAACAGTTCTGACATCTGTTTCTGGTTTAACCAAACCGTATCTAATTCCAGCCGCACCTCAGCCTGGAAGTTACCATCCTCTGTCTGATAGATAATCATACTGTCTTGATTGCTCATATTACTTGTACTCACCGTTATTTTCTTCTGATTTGCTCTGAAAAAAAATCTATATTGATATGCCTGTTTATAAATTACATAAATTGTCTTATAGCATTGTTTAAATGGGAACATAGCGCATAAACTTTGTCAAGGCAACTTTCACTAGAAATATTACTGTCCTACCCCGACATCAATGATTAACTCTTCATAAGGAATCTTTGTTAATTTATGAAAAGCTATCTGCTCTTCAACAGTTTTACGCAAGGCTTCTGGATCTGATATTTTTTCAAGCATCCATTGGTACCATTCCTCTGTATTTCTTTTGTCGGGTGCACGACTACAATTCTTTTCATAAAAGGGCTTTCCCCAATCAAGACACTCTTTCGCTAGGTTAATTTGTCCTGCCCAGGCAGCAATTAAAGCAGGATCTTCATACACTCTTGGACTCGTACTGTATTCAACAAATTGGTAATTTTTATAGGCATTAATTACTTGAGTAAGTTTTACAGGGCCTTCAATAGGAATCATTGATAATTGACATAGTTCATCCGCTGCCTCTTTATATTTATCTGCTTCATGTTGTTTCCAGGTAATAGATGAACGTCTACTTTTAGGTTTAACCGATAAGTTAGCACATCAAAAAAATCAGTTGTGATGGTAGCTTTTGCTACATCATTTAATTTGTCGCTGAGTGTCGTACTCTTTTTAACATTAGTAACAGCTTCCTTTGGAGTTCCGTTCTCTGATCCATGGGCATTAATGGTTAAGCAAACTATTGATGCTGAGAGCAAAAGTATTTTTTTCATGGGATAGTCCTTTCTATTCGTAAAAATATAACGTTCTTATGTATTTCCTAATTCACCAACTTCTTCAGGCCGATTTAACAGATTCGCTATTGTCTGTTTCCTTCTCACTGTTTGGCTCTACAGTGACAATCCTCTCTTCAAACGATGGAGCTATTTTAGGCAAAGACTTGTAAGTCATCTGCAACTTCGTTGAGGGATAATTCCCTGGATATTTAACAAAACACTCAAGATCGGAAAGATTGGCCACTTCACTTGGCAAGACATTCTGTCTGATCCGCTCAGCTTTGCTTAATGAAACACCATCCCTAATGCTATTCGCACCAAAGGAAAGATTCTCTTGTGATTCCGCATACTCTGTTTCGCCAATGAGCTTTGCAACCCATTGCACAGACGAAGGATCTGTCGTTCTAAACATTAACTTGGTATTGAATAAATCCTGCATCGCTTGGGAAGATGATTGCCCATATATATCTATCAACTGAGGGTAACTTTGAACGCCAGCTAGAACACACCCACCATATTTTCTCAACTCAGCTAAACCCGTTTTAAGGCTAGGAATCTTGTTAAGACTGGGCAGCTCATCGATAATCAACCATGTCCTTCTTGATTCATTTGGTTCTACCGACATCAGACTGTTAATTGCGGTGTTAAGCCAAGCACTCAACAAGGGACGCAATAATGCCCGTTGTGTGGGCGAAGCTGTTATAAACAACCACTGATCCATTGGCTCAGCCCTCACCCATTGCCTTATCGAGAACCCCTCCCCTTGCTCATTCCCAAAAGATTTTAAACAGGCAATCTGCGAAGTTAAATTGGCACGGATGGATAATGTCATCCTTTCCCCTGCCTTATCTGTGTATGAAGCGGCTTCGGTTCCCGCAAAAAAATGGTGATATGTGTTAGCCTCGGCTGTCACAATCGTATCATACAGCTCTTTGATACTTTGAGATTCTCTGAGCTTATCGATAGCTGTAACCAGCACCTTCCGGCTTGCGGTTTCCCAAAATGGATCATGAGAATTTGCTTTATGGGGGATAAACGCTTCAGCAAAGCTTTCCAATTCTGCTGAATTATTACATTCTTGCCAAAGGTTCCAACCTTCGCCACGCTGATCTAGAGGATTTAAAATTATATCTTGGCCCTTTCGATAATAACGGGCAACAAGATCTCCAGTTGTATCAATCACAATGGCACTGTTTCCCCGCTTCCTAATCTGCGGTAAAAGAGTATGGAGACAATTGGTTTTACCAGAGCCAGTTGTTCCCGTAATCAGAATATGCGAGGTCTCCTTGTCCTTAACCAACGGGAGATCATCTAACTGCAAATCTGATGCTTGGTTGGATGAGCGTAGCTTACTGGCAAGCTCTGATGGTTTTATTAATTCCTGACCACGCAGGACCTGTTTGGAAGATAGACTGGACCTTTGTTTCTTACTAAAACGTCCAAAGAATATGAACGACCCAACGATATTTACACAAACTAAAATAGGAGCCCATACAAGCATCTCAACAAAAGTCGCCGCTACCCTCGCCGTTACATCGCGCACATAAAAATCGTTGATGTATTTAAATGAATCAATTCTAACCAAGGTCTTGTTTCTAAGATATATATCCAAATTCTTGTAACTGTTGGGCATTAGCGCCTGCATACTGATTTTGGCCTTGGCCCACCAACACATAATCGCCGTATAACAGTCGTACCAGTCAAACCTCCACAGAAATATCCCTAGCAAAACAAGAGCAACAGATATCGCCGAAAACGCTAACGCAACCCGCATAGTCTGCTTAAACATCCGCAAACGATGCATAAACAGTTGACCACCTTCTACAGCTCTAAATTTATGTGACATATCTCTTTTCCTTCAATTACTAGTTTCATTTTTGCTGCACTTACCTACTAACTACATATATTTTGCTTCAAATCATTTGATTAACCTCATTTCTGCGCTACAATTAAATAAACAAAGCACAAGGGTGTAGGGGTGAACTGGTATAAAAATCTCTTCTTTGAGTCTGAATGCTTTTTCCTGCTCAGAACAACTGGTTGGTTGATTGGCCTTACTACTATAGTATTGGTTGCCATACTGTGGACGCCTGTAATTGCGATCTTTGTTGGCCTTGTTGCCACTTTCCTGAACGACATCTATTTGTTTAAAATTAAAGGGCTGAAGGAATCTTCTTTTAAAAACCCTGCGATCCTCCAACAAATTTATCAGACCACACCAGAACAATATGACAAATATGCTGCTGATATTACATGGGCTAAGCTTGCATGTACGGTTTTCATTATTTGTGTTTGCGTCTTGTTTGGCAAATACACCATTTTTCGTAACATTTTGATGGGCTTCGTTGCCACACAAATGTTTTATTTTCCTCTGATAGGTTTGCTTGTAAGCGAAGTAATTGCCCGTAAATATGGCGTTCATAGAACACAAGAACGTCGAGGATACCGATATGTTAACCCTAGTTCCTCTGCATCCCCTCACCAACCTCTTGCATGTGATGCCAATTCGAATAGAGCCAACCCCGATTTTACCTATAATTCTAACTCGCACAGAATTGATTCCACTCCCAATGGACTTTTTAGCGATAACCCAATCAGCTCTTCTACCTCTCATAGTTTCTCCGACAGTTGCCAATCCATGACAAGCACCTCCATCCCACACGGCATGCCCGGGTATGACAGATCCGGTATTTACACTGGTTCTCCTTCCGCAATTGGTGGCATTTCCAGCTAACATCTTTGTTTTCTGACTCAATCTACTAAACTCCTGTTAGGATGCGTCAGCCAAAGGCTTAAGGGCGGATTTACCTTGTCCCTTGCCTTTTTCAGCTATTTTCTCCTCAATACCACTTTTCAAATTTCTCAAATCTGCTGAAGAAGCACCTTTTTTATCCCCAACTCCCTCCAATGGGTTATAAGAAGTAGCAGAGACAAGTCCTGCCTCAGGAACAAATTCATGAGACCCCACTTCTGTTTTATTTCCCCCAGAAGGAAGTAAGGACATTGCACCACCCAATGTACTTCCGAGATCAGATCCAGCCTTTACTACCATGCGCCAAGCGTTAGGTTTTGCATGTTCCCATGCATGCTGTTGGGCCTGTACTGACCATGTGCGATCGTGTTGATTTTCGAGTTGATCAATTTTCGCCATTGTATCTGATTTGTGAGAATCAACCTGACCTTTTAGCCTCTCATGCTCTCCCTGAAGGTCGCCAGGTGCCTTCAATCCAGATTCTGCAATCTGTTCTCTCATACCCATCATGCTACTGTCCCCAACATTGGTATCAATGGCTGAGAGATAACCACCAATTTCTTTGTCAGTTAAGACATGGTCAGCCTTCTCTACCATGCCGCGAATAGATTCAGCTCGGGCGGTTGTAAAGTCTGACCGATAATCATCCACTTTTGCCCCACCATGCTCAATGAAGTGAACCGCACTTCCTCTATCAAGTCCTTCACGCTCAGCGACATAAGAAATCCAACCAGCATTTTCATTGGTGGTCGTCCC
>SDBT01011761.1_pt1 | contig 14060 bp, 15 predicted proteins | sample 2277101 | NCBI WGS metagenome assembly SDBT01 (sample SAMN10404973, study PRJNA504765) | marine sediment metagenome | isolation source: marine sediment core GS10_PC15, 103 cmbsf | place: Arctic Ocean: Southern Knipovich Ridge | collected 2010 | reverse complement strand
ATCCCGAAGGGCTATTTAACTGGGGCCTTAGGCAGAAATCGGTAAAAATGGGAAGGGGATTTTCAGGACTTGTTATCTATTGGCTTTTGCAGCATTTTATCACCCCAGTTACTCTATTTAAATCTTCTTCCGTCATCGCCGTCCCCGAAGGGAGGCATAAACCTCTCTCGAACAAATCCTCAGCGACTTCTCCACCCTGTCCGCGATAGATTCAGGATCAAGGCCATATAATCCCCTCAGATACTCCTGGTCGCCCACCTCGCAACAGAAATTCCCGTCTACCCCGATTCGCAAAAGTGGAGCCCGGTTTCCTCGGATCTCTGCCAGGATTTCAGCCGCTGCTCCGCCCAACCCTCCGGAAATGCTATGTTCTTCAACTGTTACGATTAATCTCGATTTCTCCGCCAGATCTTCAATGAGCCTGTGGTCAATGGGCCGCAAGGTGTGAATGCTATAAACAGATGTGCCGATCCCCCTTTTTTTCAGTATTTCATGCGCCTTCATGACCTTTGATAAAATACCTCCAATAGAGAGGATAGAGACTTCACCGCCAGAGACAACATTGATACCCTTGCCCAAAACAAATTCAGGCGCTTGATCGTACACCTTTGGCTCCCCACCACGACCCAATCTCAAGAAAAATGGCCCCTTATGTTTGCAGATTGCTCTTGTCGCAAGCATTGTTTCAACAGTATCCCCTGGAGCAACCACCATAAGATTCGGAATTGCGCGCATAATGGCGAGGTCTTCAGTGGCATGGTGGCTCATACCAAGCGGGCCGTAGCAAAACCCTCCTCCGATACTGACAATCTTGACATCGGCATTATGGTAACAGACGTCGTTTCTTATCTGTTCAAGGCATCTAAACGTTGGAAAGCTGCATATGGAATATGTAAAAACTGTTTTCCCCTCAAGTGCCATCCCGGTTGCAAGACCTGTCATGTTCTGCTCGGCAACGCCGACATTAAGATACTGCTTAGGAAATTCCCGGGCAAATTCAGTCAACACGCCGAATCCGAGGTCTCCTGTCAGGAGCATCACGTTCCTGTCAACACGTGCTATTTCGGTCAGGGCATTCACGAAGGCATCACGCATATCACTTTTCCTCCAGTTCTGCCATTGCCGCTTTAAATTCTCCCCCTTGGGGACTTCGATAGTGCCAGAGAACAGAATTTTCCATAAATGAAATACCTTTCCCTTTGACAGAATGCGCAATCACACAGATCGGTGCGCCACCTTCCAAGGGAATGATATCCAAAGCCTCTGAAAGAGCCTTATGATCATGTCCATCCACCTCCCTCACATCCCATCCAAAGGCCTTCCATTTTTCAGCAAAAGGTTCCAGTCGGATAGTCTCCTCCACAGGAGCCAGACTTTGAATCTTGTTATAATCAACAATAGCTATCAGATTGGAAAGACAGTGATGTGCGGCAAAAAGCACAGCCTCCCAGTTTGAGCCCTCGTCACACTCTCCGTCGCTCATCAAAACAAAGACTCGATGCCCCTTTCCATTAAGCCTGGCTGCATACGCCATGCCAGCACCTACAGAAAGACCGTGCCCTAAGGAACCGGTTGAAAGCTCTACCCCCGGAATACCAATATGCGTGACATGCCCGCATAATTTGCTGCCGTTTGCACAGTGATCTTTAAGCCATTCTACAGGGAAATAACCGGTTTCAGCCAGCGCAGCATATATGCCCGCCCCTGCATGCCCCTTGCTCAAAATAAAACGGTCCCGTTCAGGCCAGTCCGGTTCCTGTGGTTTTTTTCTTAATACTTTTCCGTACAGCACCGCCGCAATATCTGCAATGGAAAGATTCGAACCAATATGCGAACTTTCCCCCAAATGCGTCATCATTACTGCATGCCTGCGGATATTAAGTGCAAGTTTCTCCGTATCCATAAATTCAATCTCGTTTCTCTTTAACCCTTCCAACAGAAAATCTTTTGTCACGCTTTGCGGTTATCAACCATGAGCCTGTAATACAACCGTACAGATAACACCACATAATCTATGAATCGTTTTCGCCAATTCCTTCAGCGACATCGGATAATTCGCACAGCTTTGCATAATGCTCCCCGGCAAGCTTCCAACCTAATGCGCCAAGGTTCTCTTTTAACTGATCTGGACGTTTTATTCCCGTCAATGCAATCGAAAATGGAATCTGGTCAAGGATCCAACGAATCGCCAACTGCGACAATGTCTTGTCCTTGTAATAGGGCAACATACTCCGCATATAGTCAACAATACGTAAATTGTGCGCTAATTTTTCACCATGAAAATTGACATATACTTCCCGACTTCTTCGATCAGTTCCAGAAAATTCAATAGCACTATCGTACTTTCCGCACAGGATACCCTGCCCCAGGCTACCCCACGATAAAAAACAAAGTCCTGATTTCTCCTGGTTCGCATAGACAACAGGCTCAAACACACGGTTTGCAAGGCTGTATTCAAAACTAAAAGATGCCAGTCCATCCACAGGTTGTGTTACTCCGTAATCGGAAAGATCGATATTCGTAACACCAAAAGCCCGAATCTTGCCGGAATCCCTTAAGGACTGCAACACACATAACGTCTCATCAATCGGTGTTTTCTTGTCCCAATAATGCAATTGATAAAGGTCAATATAGTCCGTTCCAAGCCGGGACAAGCTTTCCTCAACAGCCCGGTTGATCCATTTTCTGGAGTTATCAAAATAAGTTAGGCCATTTTCTATACGAACCCCAAACTTTGTTGCAATGATGGCTGATTCCCGTTTCCCACGCAGAGCTTTTCCCAACACATGTTCAGACGCTCCGCACCCGTAAACATCTGCTGTATCAAAAAACGTAATACCGCAGTCCAAAGCAACATGCACTGCCTTAATCAATTCCTTCTTATCAGTGACACCCCAATCATGCCGGCCCATTGGACAACATCCAAAGCCGATCCGTGAAACTTTCAAGTCAAGCACAGGGAAATCAACATATTCCGGCTGTACAATCATAGCGCTTTCCTAAAAATCACACCGAGAGTTTGCAAAATCAGATGGATATCGCCAAAGAATGTACGTTCCTTCACGTATCTTATGCGAAGTTCATTCTTCCTGGCGAGGACTGTCTCCTCAAAGACACGATCAGCATCTCCAGCCCCGACAACCTCATCAAGAGCGCTAAACTTTATTGAGCTGCAATCCGTAATACCTGGGCGCACGCTCAAAATTATAAGTTCCTCACTTTTGTATTGATCGGTATATTGCGGGAGTTCCGGTCTGGGGCCAACCAAGCTCATATCTCCTTTTATGACATTGAAAATCTGCGGCAATTCATCCAGCTTGTATCTCCTCAAAAATTTACCAATCCGGGTGATACGGGAGTCTTTCAGCGCGGTAGTTCCGCCACCAATTTTTTCAGCATCAACCACCATCGTGCGAAACTTGAAGATTCTGAGAGGTTTGCCGCCCAAGCCTGTGCGCCATCCACGGTAAAAGACCGGCCCGGGAGAATCCAACTTTATGGCTATTGCAGTAATGGCAAAATAAAAGAGTAAAAAAGGGAGAGAGAGCAAGCAAGCGCTAACATCAAAAATTCGTTTGAGATCAAACAAGCATTTCATTATTTTGTCGTAATATTTCCTATTCAATTACGCTTTTTCAAAAAAGCAACCACCCCGTCCATCAAATTTAATATCGGGATTAAGATTTCTTTTTTGAATAAATTCGTCCACAGCGCGTCTGCAACCGTAACAGCTCTGGTAATCATCAACAATTATATATCCTCCCGAAGTGACTTTGTCATACAGGTTTTCAAGACAACATTTTGTAGACTCATACCAGTCTGCGTCAATCCTGAGCACTGCAATTTGTTGGATCTTTTTTTTTGTGACAGGCACTGTATTCTCAAACCAGCCCTTTACGAATTCAATCCGGTCCTCTGGGAAATTATTCTTCCTGAACATAAGATATTTAACTTCCTCTAAGGTTCCTAGACATGAACCCTTTGGCAGAGGCCTTATGTGGTCTCCAGTACCATCTCCAGTTTCTGGGTTAAAATCTTTTTCAGTGGGATCAGGAAGACCTTCGTAGGAATCAAACAGCCAGAGTTTTCGTTCCATCTCTATACAGGATCGTTTATCAAAGATGACACTTGCCATCAGCGCCGCGCACCCACCCCGGGCAACGCCTAATTCCACGATGTCTCCCGGAGCAGCTCTTTCGCAAATATCCTTCACCAATTTGTAAGTAACCTCAAGACCTCCTGGACCTACCAGGGAATACGGCATAGCATGAAATATCTTTTTCACCATCTCCCATTCACTCGCATTTCCTGTTATTTTGTAAAACAAAAATCCCTTTAATAAATACAAAAACCGAACTGCTGCCCTATAAAGAAGGAAAGACCTCGAATAAAACGCATCAAAAGCTCGCCTTGGCAGAATTCTTTCTAGGAATATAGCAATTTTTTTTAGGTACTTTTTGAAAATCAACTCTGAACTTTTGTTCTTCATATTGACTTCCTTAGGAGCCTAACAAACCTCGCAAACAACTGCTCAGTCCACTCGTTCACCCATTTAGTTAAAGGAAATGTTGGATTGTTCAAAGGTTTCACGTTGATGTCTCCACGAATCCCACATGCCTGGGCAGGCTCACGCAACCATTTTTAAGGAAACCGTTCCGGGAAATCCGCGCGGTGGGGTCTTAGGGGGTGCGTCGGGTAACCGGTGCATCTATGTGGAAACGGAGTGTCACACGATTTTAAATACGATTAAAGATTCCCGACCTCCCTTTATATAACGGCAAAATCCTTACTGCAGCAAAAGACCTCTTTTATTACTTTTGATACAATTACTTCTTCGCTAAATTCATTTAATGCTTTTTGGCGTGAATATCTTCCAAATTTCTCTCGTCTAATATCATCATTCATTAGTTGTTCGATGGCATCTGCTAACCCCTGTGAATCTTTTATGGGTACTAAAAGACCATTTTTGCTATCTTCTACCGTCCCTTTGCAATGTATACTGTTTGTTGTAATTATCGGTTTCCCCATTGACATCGGCTCGGTCAGACCTCTTGGAAACCCCCCCTCCCTGTAATAGGACGGAAAGACAGCTAAATCTGAGATTGAATAAAGCGCTTTTACATCATTTCTAAAACCAAGCCACTTAAAATTCCCGTTTTTTTCGTTTGCTCTTATGTAAGATTCAGGTACGCTATCTGGACTGCCCTCATCTTTAGGACCAACAAGTATGAACTTAACTTGAGGTAACTTATCCTTTAAAATTATTGATGACTCAACAAACTCCCTAACCCCCTTCGACCAGCTCATACGAGCCACCATTATTACTACTTTATCTTTTTCTTTTAACCCTAGCTCTCTCTGGAGACGAACTAAGGTTCTCGTGCTTATTGAACTTGGGGAATATTCTTCGGTGTTTACGTAATTTTTAGTTAAAATGGCTTTTTCTGTTGACAACATTCCACGGGAGATGAAATAATCATAGTCAGCTTCATTCGTAAACCAAGCATTGCTACAAACCTTAAATGCCGTCATATAAAGGTTGAGCACTGAAAATCTTATCAATCTCTTTTTCAGACTGTTGCTCTCCAAGAAAGCGGCACCCATACCCCAAACACAACATACATTTTTTTTTACGTTTGCGATTTTTGCAACAATTGATCCATAAGTATTAGGTTTGGTTGTAACATTAACAACGGCTTCAATCTTCTCTCTGCGCAATATCTTGTACAACGACAACATATATTTCAAATCTTTCAGTGGATCGATAAACCTGTAGCATCTGATAGGGACATGAATTGTGTCCCAGGATCTTAAAATGTTCGTGTAATATCCACCGGAACTCTCTCCTAAAGTATCACTGATTATATAGATTTCGTTACTAACACAATTCTGCAACGCTTTTATTATTCCTTTACAAAACAGGAAAACAGTCAAATCATTTGGAGCAACAATGGCTATTTTCATGAATTCTACCTCCCCTTATACTGTAACGGAGCCGTATCGACTGGCAGCTTATCTTTATTATCTTTTTGCGGAAAAAATCCACATTTTTGTTTAGAAAACCAAATATTTCCGCAATAAGTACTATTAGGCTCAAATTTAGTTATTTTAAAATTATACTCCTTCAAATGGTTAACTATGTCACCTAGGTTTCCCTTATGATATTCCATCCTAATCTCATTAATCCTTGAAAGAGTGGATCTTTTTGCAGACGGAATTATAACATATTCACTCCCTTCGCAATCAATCTTCAATAGATCTACACGCTCAATTGATAATCCTTCGATAATACTCCTTAAAGAGATTGTCCGTACCAACTGGAAACCCTCAAGGCTTTGCCCTTCAATATATTCTAAAATTTGGTTATTAGGATTAGAAGACATGTTGATTTTAACATAATCGCTATCCTGCCCTTCTACCGCAAGATTAAATGGTATAATTACATTTCCCAAATTGTTTTCGTGCACATTTCTTAAGAGCATTTCGTAACTTTCTCTGTTTGGTTCGAAAGCATAAACTCTTTTCGTGCCCATATAAGCGGCATATAATGAAAACATTCCGATGTTAGACCCTACATCTATTACTACCCAATTCTTGTTTATATCTCCATAAACTTTCTTACAAAATATTACAATTAACGTTACTAAGTCTAATTTTTTATTCGAAAGACGTATCTTAAACGCGCCTCGAAGCTCTATCGATCTATTTCCAAACGGTTTAGATCTAACGTAGCTATATAAAATTAGGAAAGGGTGTTTAAAAAGGTGCAGTGCTCGCCAAATAATGACACAAAAATTTTTCGTTTTTAAAGGCAGGTCGCAAACCTTCACTTCTCTTTTGAAAATTTTCATAAGTAAAAATCTCTCCGCGCCCCCGGGCCTGGCATTTTGTAAAAGAGGAATGGGGGTCGCGTCACTCTTGCTTCCGAGCCGCATCCATCCTTGTCAGAAAGTTTTTTCCTACCCTCGCTTTAAGGAGTATCCGGGTCCATTTCTTCCGGATTGACGTTCAAATTTGGCTAATTCACGCTTAATGTGCTTACGGTAGAAGGGGTCCACATAAATAAGTGATACCATTCTCTTGATAGAAGGAGGCCATCGCTTTATTGGCAGCACCTTAACATGTACCATCCGCCAATGCTTGAATAACTCTTTGATCACAAATAGTGTAAGAACTGATTCAGGCAAAGAGGAATGCCCGTAATAAGCTTTGATAAATGCCTCGAAAAATGTCCTTTTCGGCACCAACTGCAGAAGAAATGGCATGCTCCCCCAGTAAAGGATTTTAAGCGTAACTAAGAAACGTGCCAGATCTGCTTCTCTATAGTCCCATTTCATAGCTCCGGGGTCAAACATTACTAAGCGACCTGATTTATTTATAAAAATATTTCTAACATCTAACCCTTTAAGGGTTCGTGTCATTGTTATGCTGGTAGATAAGTTAATATTTTCAATAAACTTTAGGCGTTTGAACATATCAACTAAAACTGATTTCTTCACCCCTGCATTTGCTAATTCATGGCAATACCTACCTATTTTTTCGACTACTGCTGTCGTTTTAAGCGAAGCTGGCCTTGACCAAATATTGTGAAAGCGTGCCAGTCCTTTTGCAATTTCCTCTAATGCTGCTCGCATTAAACCTTCGTTCTTACATAGACCAATACACGCGGTATAGTTCCATCTCCGAAAAAACCGAAAAGCTAATGGCAGATATTCCCTCTTCGTGATAATGGCATTATAATCATCGAAGAATGCTAAGGGACTCACAAACCTCGTGTTGTGACCTCCACTATTCCAATGCTTAGCAAGGCATAGCAAACTTTCATACTCATTTCTCGCAAACGATTTGTCTCTCTCTGTAATAGGCAATACATTACGGGAAGAATTACGAGAAAAGTCGGACTTCGGGATTTTGACGTAAATCCCGCCTTTTCCATTTTCATCGCCTCGCTCCATCCAAAAACACACAGAAAAATCATTGATTTCTTGGGGCCCGGTCCGTATTTGAGCACCGCTATTTCCCCCGCATAGAATCCGTGAAGCCACAAGATTGGTTAGATTCTCATAGAATACGCTATCCGATTCCATTATGTCTCCATTCTCCATCCAACAAATGAATTGTTTACCTTTACCAGGAGCGGAAAACACTTTGTACCAATGAAATTGGAGGTTGTCATGTTTTTAGTCTTCTTGCTTTTCTTATGGTTATGATAGCCTTCAAAAGGGCAAAAGAAAGAGTCGGGTTTCAGAATTCACCGCATACTTTGTTAGAAAAACTTTCTGCTATCCGGCTTGCAACATTTATTGAGAGTTCACCACAAAAAACTAAGGGGCGATATAAGGCCCACTATAGGATTGAAGAAATGGATCCTGATATCTACGAACTTGCCAGGGGTATGAATTTAACAGAAATGAAATTGAGAACCAAAATACCTTTCAATGTATACAAATAATCTGCCTGTTTATGCTTATATTTTCGTCATGTTATACACGTTTATGCCCATGTGCTTAATAAACTCACGCTAGAGAACACTTATCAATCAGGCAAACTTTTCATTTTTTTCTAGAATGAACAATACTTGAGCAGAAAAAAAATAGACGTACCTATATATTTTCTTAACAATCAGTTTATTTGTCTCGAATTCCTTGAAAATATTTTGTAGCGTGTCAGGCGCCGGGGCTGGTATATGGCTCGGTGAAACCCGCTTTATCACCCATTGTTTTACTCTCTGCGCAGGACAATCAATACTGTAAGATATCATGATATGTTTCTTGGACAACAAACTAACCTCTTTCAATACCTGTCTTTTGATATCTCTTGGCACCCGATGCATCAAACCGAGAGTTAATACACAATCGAATGTACCTTTTCTAAACGGCGTATCGGCAATATCACACTGTATAAACCCAGAAATAGTTTTTCCATTCTCTTCTTCACGTGCAAGCCCCATCATCTCCAAAGAGATATCAGTTCCTATGACAATACACGGCAATTTTCGGAAAACGCTCAGCAAAAGCCCTGTTCCACAAGGAATATCCAGTAATCTTGTATTCTTTGTCACATAACAATGGCGTTTAAGGCCTTTTTCTACACATTTCCTTACTCTCCACATAGTAAAGCGAGCCCATTTCGCCCCCCTCGTATACTGCTCTTTGTAAGCTTTTGCTTTCAAGGAATTTCTATAAGCTGATCGCACTATTTTTTCGTAATCTATGTCATTTTCCAAAATTGATACCTTACCAAATGATGCTTTTTAAAAATTTTATTTTATAATTTAACTCAACTTACCGCATTTTTCAATCCTAATGGTCGCCGATTGACCTGAAGCTCCAGGGGCACCTCTGAGTAGTTTAGTTGAATATGTATTATTATGCCTCACATCAATTCCATAGCTGGTGAGAAATCACTTTCATACCTTAACCATTTCGATTGAAGTACCATTTCTCTGCCCACATCTGGAAATTTAGCATCATCCAAATTTTCTCAGCTCGGCAACCATTATATTTATAAAATTGATCAACTTCCTTTTTCACTTTTCGATAATCAAGAACGCCGATAGACTTGACTTTTTCTTCTGAAAGATAATCCATCACTATAGGTTTCCAGACTCCTCTAAGCCAATAGTATAAAGGAATCATAAAACCTCTTTTGGGAGAAGATATTATCGGTTCGCTTATCCATTTTCTTAATATCCTTTTTAAGATTCTTTTATGCTCACCTTGATCAAACAGATAATCTATCGGTAAACTAAAGGCAAACTCCGCTATCCTGTGATCCAACATTGGATCTCTGCATTCTAATGATGCAGACATGGAAGCCCTGTCCACCTTGACCAATATATCATCCCTTAAAAACAACGAATAGTCCGTTCTCATCATCGCATCTATTATTCCATCTTTATAATCGTGCAAGTAAGAATCGGATAAGACGGTGTTTTTAAAAAGCTTTTCTTTTAGGACTGGCAGGAACTCACCAATAGTTTCTTGCGACCAGGCCTTTTCTTTCATTAGACGGATAAGGTCTTCAATGTTACGGATTTTAAGCAACCTCAGCATTTTCTCATATTTTGCAATAAATTGCGGGAAGTACAACGCTTCATTTGTTCTGGACAATTTCCATGAAAGATATCGTTTGTAAGGCATGGCCTCCTCTAAAAATTTTGACGCAACAAACCTGACTGTCCATGGAATTTTTTTCAACAAACTGTAATTTTTTAAGTATGATGCATAACTTTCATACCCACAGAACTGTTCATCACCTCCGTCAGCCGACAATGCAACTTTGACATGCTCTCTGGCTAATTTTGATAGAATATATGTTGGTATGCCGGAGGTATCGCCAAACGGCTCATCATAGATATCCGGAAATTTAAGAAGTGTGTCTTGCGCCTCACTAACATCCACATAATGTACGATATGCTTGACTCCTAATTCATCTGAAACCCTTTTAGCATTCGGTGCCTCATCATAATTTTTATCATGAAACCCTATTGTTATATTAAGTATATCGGCATTGACTTTTTTCTTGAGAACAGCCGAAACTAACGATGAATCAATTCCACCCGAGAGGAAAAGTCCGACAGGCACATCCGATACCAACCTATATGCAAAGGCACTTTCTAAAATTTGCTCGAGCTGATCGGCAGCATCTTCAAAACTCCCTTGAAAAGAGTTTCTTTCTATTGTATCCAGTCCCCAGTATTTATGCTGTTTCAAAATTCCTTTGCTATTGATGGTCATATAGTGGCCAGGAGAGAGCTTGAAAGTATCTTTAAACACCGTATAATTGTCTAAAAAATCGCCCGTGACAAAGTATTGCCCCAAAGCAATTTGGTTAACTTCCTTTGCGAAACAAGGATGGGCCAGCAACGATTTCATTTCTGACCCAAAAAGGAAAACCTCATTGGTTACATAATAATATAATGGTTTTATTCCCACACGATCTCTACAAAGGAAAAGGGTTTTCTCCTTGCTATCCCATATTGCAAAGGCGAACATGCCTATAAACTTCGACAACGCTTTCTCAATACCCCAGCAATGCACGGCATTAACAACCACTTCAGTATCTGTATTGCTAAAGAAATGATAGCCCGTAGCTAATAGTTCCTTCTTTATTTCAAGGTAATTGTAAACCTCACCATTAAATGTAATGCAAAGAGACCTATCATTGCTCCACATAGGTTGCTTACCGTTTGCTGATAAATCAATAATGGAAAGCCGTCTATGACCCAAACCGATATTGTGGTTGCAATATATCCCCCAATCGTCCGGTCCCCGATGATAAAGAGAATCCGCCATCCTTTCTATGTTTGCAGGGTCTACACTCTTGTTAAGAAAGTTAAATTCTCCACATATTCCGCACATTTATAACTCCAGGTTTGAACTCCTTTTGAAAGGCATTCCAGTAACAACCAAGATCCACCAAAATGAAAATTCCGTAAAATTCATTATGATTACACCAAACTCATCTGTAGATGAACAGGAGACAGGTAGTCATTTTCCATCCAATACTACTCTGTCGTCCCACTAATTGTTTGTCTTCGCCATCTTGCACCAAATCGCTTCGATTTGTGTTATCTTATCCTGAATCAAATACTCGGAAAAAACAGTTTGTTTTGCCATTTTTCCGAGGCGGTTCCGTAAGCTTATGTCCCCCAAGAGAAGTCGCATTTTCTCCGCAATATCTCGTGAGTTTTCCGGCTCAACCAAAAATCCATTTTCCCCATCCTTTATTATTTCCCTGAGACCACCCACCTTGGATGCAATGACCGGCTTTCCAAGCGCCATGCCTTCTAAAACTGCTCTCCCAAATCCTTCAGACAACGACGGATGAACCAGAATGTCCAGTAGAGAAACAATTTCCAACGCATCCGACCTCCAACCTGTAAACATAATATGCTCTGACATCTTGTGCCGATCAATAATTTTCTCGAGATCATTCATGTACCCTTTGTATTCTTCAATAATATGGTCTCCAACTATATAAAGCCGAATATTTGGAAATTCATCTTTCACAAGGGCTACAGCCTCCAACAGATAATGGATTCCCTTGGGGGGATAAATCTGGCCTATATAAACACAATTTATAGCTTGGCCATTGATTCCAAGTTCCTTAGTGAGCGCCGACTTATCAATCTGTTCAACATCTGCAAGCATATTCGGATCAATGCCAATTTTAAGTATTCCAATTTTTCTCTGGAAAATCCAAGTCAGCAATGGATACTTATCATATTTATTGGATTCACAGAAAAAAAGAATCTTCTCGGAAAGAACAAATGCTATGGTATCCAGGATTGTGTTTCGCAGTCTTCCTTTAATGTACCAAAGAATCGGCCTTTTGCCCAGAAAAGCGGATAGGCCCACAGTCAAAACCCCACGTATGCAGTTGCAATAAACGATGTCAATCTTCTTCTTTCTGAGTACTTTGTACAATCTTAAATTATATCGAAAGAGATCAATAACAGTTAAAACTTTCCCAAAATAACCATCACGCAGACATTTACCACCATAGCGGTTGACTCTTTCTGGCGCTTGCAAGACAATGGTATCTATGCCAGCCTTTTGCACTTTCTTCGTGAAATCGGTTTCAAAAGGGGAAAGAAATACCATGTTAAATCTATTTTTATCTACAAATTCCATGATATAGCTCTGAGTTCTCAGATTACCGGCAATTTGATTGAACGGGTAGGGCTCAAAGATTAATATATTAATTTTTCTCAATGTTTTTCCTTTACGTGCTTAACTGTTGTCTCATAGTTGTGTTACTGAACTATTCATTTTTCACTATACCCAAAAGGCATAGTTAAATTGCGTCCTATTATAAAATTTGCAGCCACTGAGACCTGAGGATTATTATCAAATTCATCTATGAGTTGCAGAAGCCCTTCCTTATTGTCAAGAAATTCCAAACCGTTACAGGGGGTTGATGAAAAGGCAAAATCGATTTGTAAATTCGCGATAAATTCTGCAAAATCTGTGAGGTTTAGCCCCACTTCAACAATGCCTAAAGGGTAATATTCAAACTGAATCAGAAAACCTTTACTTTTTTCAATAATATCTTGCATCCCTTGTATAACCCTAAAATCGCTGCCCTCAACATCAATCTTAATAAAAAAAATATTATCTTCGATTGTGAGTCTACCACCGATAAATTCATCGAGGGTTATAGAATTTACTTCTACTATCTCTGAAAACACCAAAGTCTCAGAAGATGAAGAAAAAGAACGGTTTGAGACCGAAGATGTTTTGCTCTTAAACAGTTTTGCTTTACCATTATTATCCCCTACAATTACATTAAAAACTTCGACTACGTCTTTAAATTTTTCAATTTCTACAGATTTAGATAGAGCTGTAAATGGTCTTGTATCTGGCTCAAAAGCAAATATTTTTTCTGTTAAACCAAAACGGCCAATTTCAGCTATGGCAAGCGTGTAGAGACCATAGCTGGCCCCTACGTCTATAAAATATGAACTAGGGTTGTATGACATGAAAGATAGAAACAAACTAATTAAATGCTTGTCTTGCCTTTCTGCGATAGAATAAAAAGCAAAGCTAGCATTATCTGAAGGATCTAAATACATATAATAACCACCCACACGTTTCCTTTTTCCAAAAACCTTCAAGAACGGTTTAATGAAAATAAATAGCTTCGCAATAATCTTCTTTATGTAAAAAGGACTTCGAATATATATTTTGTATAAAAAATTAATCATCCCTTTCTCCTTTAATAAAACCCTTCACAGCCACGATTTTCTTGAATAATAACTACAGGAATAAATTTAGAATAAGTACGGTGGGATGGAGTTTTACGATGCCAAGCGTTTGAAGGTTTTAGAGCGTGAGAATAGAGAGCTAAAAAAAGCTGGCAGCTGAATTGACGATAGATAACCAGTGACCAACGTCAATTATAATTCCCCCTGGCGACAATTATTTTTCCCGATTGATGACTGTGGGGATGTGAGACTGATCGGCTAAGATTTTTTAACATGAGAGAAAAAAAGATAAAAAACGCAGGAGTTATTAATACATGGTAAAAATAACCTTTCAAAGTAAATACAAGGA
>SDBT01011760.1_pt1 | contig 14060 bp, 16 predicted proteins | sample 2277101 | NCBI WGS metagenome assembly SDBT01 (sample SAMN10404973, study PRJNA504765) | marine sediment metagenome | isolation source: marine sediment core GS10_PC15, 103 cmbsf | place: Arctic Ocean: Southern Knipovich Ridge | collected 2010 | reverse complement strand
ATCCGCAATTGATTCAAAAGCATGTACCAGCCTATTAACCCGCTTGACCAATGAGCCGGTAAAGTTGTTATTGAAAAAGTCATAAGAATGTTTGTGTAAATATTCGTAAGCGTGCGAATAAATATTGGACATTATTTTTGTGTCTGCTTCTGCTCTTTTGATGTCAAATTTCCATTTATATCTGGCAAATGAATAATTGAACAATAAGAATAAAACAGTCCAGATAAGCATTGCTATGCCTATCGTGGGATGCATCCAGAAAAGGACTGCAAAAATTACAGAAATTTTTAAAGTTAATGGAAATAGCTCATAGTAGAACCTGTCCGCAATTGATTCAAAGGCACGTACCAGCCTATTAACCCGCTTAACCAATGAGCCGGTAAAGTTGTTATTAAAAAAGTCATAAGAATGTTTGTGTAAATATTCGTAAACGTGCGAATAAATATTGGACATTATCTTTGTCTGCAAAAAAATGTTCGCAAAATCGCCAATACGCCTAAAAACCAAAGAAGTGAAATGTAAAACAGCTATAAGAACAATGGTCCGGATTAAAACAGGCACAACAATCAGGCGGTCTTCGGCTCCGGTTAATGCATCGAAAAAGACCTTATAAAAATAAGGCACTAATAGTTCCGCAGTAACAACAATTATCATTAAAAATACCGCGAATGCAGCTAAAATTTTAAATTGTTTGACATGATGCCAAAAGAACCGAAATGTGCGTTTCGTATTGACCCGCATAAATAAGGAAATAAATTGTTAAGGAGGGTTGTGAGCTAGACAGCGCTATATATAACGTAAAATAAGCTGAATAGTTACAAAAAGTATTTTAATTATACAATAAATTAAAAAATAGTCAATATCTCTTTACTGCCCTCTTAAAAGCCAATTTGCTACAATCATCTTAGTTCTTAGTCCTTAGTTCTTAGTACCTACAATATGCCTGACTTTTTCAATCTCCTTATTCTGATGGTGGTCGTCTGGACCTCCGGTAAGATCTTCCGCTCGCTTAAACTGCCTGTGGTACTCGGCCAGCTTTTGGGAGGAATTCTGGTCGGCCCGGCCCTTTTGGGATTGGTGGATCCAGGCAGTGAGACCATTAAAGTTTTGGCGGAATTGGGGATATTCTTTTTAATGCTTCATGCAGGGCTTGAAACCGATCATAGGGAAATCTTAAAATCATCAAAACGGTCATTTCTGATTGCATTGGGAGGGACCACTATTTCTCTGCTCGGAGGTTATTATGTGGCACGGCTATTCGGGCAAACTCAGGTGGCATCGCTATTTATAGGAATGGGGCTTTCTATCTCTGCCATTGCCATGTCCGCCCGCGTATTTAAAGATTGTAAGATTATGAATACCAGAGCCGCAAATGTAACTCTTGGAGCAGCAATTTTTGAAAACATCCTAGCACTCGTACTCTTTTCCGTCATTATTAATATTGCGGAACAAGGGACAATTCAGTTGATACCACTTCTGATTTTACTATTAAAAGTTTCTGCATTTTTCACAATCGTGATCTACGCAGGAATACGGTTTTCAAAATCTCTCAATAAAATCCTCTATTTCGGAAACAAAGGGTTTACCTTAACGCTTATTATCGCGCTTTTGATGGGGTTGATCGCCGAAGCCATCGGACTCCATATGATCATCGGTGCCTTTCTGGCCGGCCTGTTCATTCACGAAGAAGTTTTGGACAAACGGGTATTTGATAAAATAGAAGACCGTATTTACGGACTTAGTTATGGATTCTTCGGACCGATTTTCTTTGTCAGCCTGGCTTTTTATCTGGACACCTCCGCTTTCACTAATGCTCCGTGGTTCCTGCTGGCCATTATCGCCGTAGCGATGTTTGGAAAGATAATCGGAAGTTATCTGGTAGCGCGTTTTGAAAAACTCAGTAATCTGGAATCACTGATAATCGGCCTTTCCATGAACAACCGGGGTGCCGCTGAACTGGCTATCGCCGCACTTGGTTTTCAGATGGGAATAATTAACCAGCAGGTCTTTTCTATTTTGGTAGCTATGGCTTTCATCACCACTATTTTTTCCATTCTGACGATATCGCCACTTGCCAGGAAGCTTAAAGCACAGTGAATCTGTAAATCGCCCTTCCGACTGCCTGATGTTCACGTGAGTATTTTAGGTGAATGGTTTTTTTGAAGCCCATCTTTTCTATTTCACGAACACAATTCAGCTCTACTTCCTGTCTATTCCGAAGTCTGAAGAACGGCAAAGCACACACAATCGGAACCTTACATTGCATCGTTTTCAGATTTTTGAAAAATTTAATATACAACTCATCCAACCCCCTAGCGATCACCTCGAGCTGATCGGATTTAATAGACTGATTATGCGGCACGCCCAGATCCCCCTCAAACGCGATGGCGTCAAAAGCTTCTTTAAATGGTTTAGTGGCATCATGAGCAAATAGCTTTGCAGATGGCGTTACCTGAAATTCCTTTTTCAGCCATGCCACATTCTTCTCAGCCCCTTCGATGTGTTTTGGATTGATATCAGAACCAATCATGTCGTGCCCCATCAGCATTCCTTCCATTATAAGGGTGCCGCTTCCGCAAAACGGATCCCAAATCTTTCCTTTTATACCTGTTAAATTAATCATTATCTGAGCCAGTTTGGGGGGCATCATACCCATTTGCATACTGCGGAAAGGCTTATCGTAATCTCGTTTACTGTAGGAATCGATATCCTGAACCGCCACTATCCGGCCAATGGCAATACGACCATTACTGTTAGTGACTATAAGCTCAACCCCCTTTTTACTGATAGATTTGTACTGAGCGGATGAAATATTTTTAAAATCTTTATTGATAAAACGGGATTTAATACCATCAGACTTCAACCGTTTTTTGAGTTTTAAAAGAAGTGGGCGTAACTGTTTTTCGGACATTCCATATAAGCTCAGTCCATAATCCAGCTTTGAGTCTTGATAATGAGACTTCAGAGTATCAGCCAGACACTCAACGATTGCCTCCTTTTTAACCTCTTCGATAAATTCAGCTGCTTTAATAAAACCGCCCAACTGATTAAATTCCGCCTGATCAAGAGATGTAGATAAATCGACAACAACAAAATCATCCCCTTTCACCCAAACTTTATGTTTTGGATAACGAGTTTTTAATTCAGCGAGAGATAATTCCGGATGTTTGCCAAAAATGAGAATATATGTTGACATCTAATTAAATAGTTTGTATAATGCAAAACCATTAAAGCGAAAAACCACCCTCCCTGCAACCTATTTATTAACCTATTACTATGGATGCAAGGAGAATTCAGCAAATAAATATAGTAACTTCCATCATTCTTATTCTGACAATTGGCCTTACAAGTGGATATGCTATTGGCTTTTTTCGTGGCACGCGTAACAGCTTTCCCGAAATCAAAATCGTAGATGAGACTAATCCGAAAATAGCGACTGTCAAATTAATGGAAGTAAAAAATGGCAAACTGTATGGTGAAGTAACTGGTCAGACTGCCCGCATAGCTTACAGCACAGATGGCATTACAGATGTTCGTCCGGAAGAAAAATTTGAGATTCCAATCAATCAGATATCGCTCAAAAATTATTACCAGGCCCGTAATATACCGGAAAACGCCCAATTTGTAGCCAGTAAGAGCGGAAAATATTACTATTCGGTTTTTGATAAAAAGGCATTCAATTTAAAGCCTTCAAACCGGCTCTACTTTTCAAGCACATCTGAGGCGGAAAAGATGGGCTATATGAAAAAATAGCTTAGCTTGTAATAAAAGTAGGTCCTATGGTATAATTATTTAGTAAATAAACATAAAAAAATGATTGCATTACACACCTCATCGCTCCACAAATACGGTTTGAGCCGGATTTTTGAATTTGCCAAGGAGGCGGGTTACGATGGGATTGAAGTAGAAGTGGACAAAAGCAACTACGACACTCAAAATGCAGAATATATCAAACAGTTATCCCAGCAGTATAAACTTCCGATAGTAGCTTTGCATGCACCGGCAAATGGAAATGAAAAAAGCGTGGAACATGTAATCGAAATGGCTATTTATTTAAAATGCCCCGTAGTCGTCATCACTCCTCCCAAGATCATGGATTTTAAATTCACACGCTGGCTTAAAAAACAAGTTCCGCACCTACGTAAGAAAAAACACATCCAAATCGCCCTGGCCAATGCAGGCGGTAAAACATTTTTGGGCTTTTTGCCGGAACGCGCCCTTAATAACATAACTGATTTAAAGAAATTCGGAATGATCGCCTTAGACACTACCGCTACACATTCTAAAAAAGATGATTTAATCCGTTTTTACGAACGCCTGAAAAAATTGATTGTCCACGTGCATCTTTCCAATGTGCGCAGGCACAAAGAATATTCTTTGCCGAACGAAGGCATTCTGCCCTTGGAAAGCTTTCTTAAAAAACTAAAAGACAATAAATTCGATGGCGCGATCAGCGTACGCGTGAAACCGACTGAACTTTCCGCCGGTGATGACGAAAAAGTGGTAAAAACCCTTAAAAATGTAAAGGATTTTATAGAAGATTATTTTAAATAGAAAGAGTTTGACTTTTCGAGCTAAGACTATTAAGATAACGTGGCCTTTTAAATGAATTCAAATGCTCAGCAAACGCAATAAACGGAAAATGCATAAACGCCACGGATTCCAAACTCGTATGGAAACCAAAGGCGGAAAGAAAATAATTAATCGTCGACGTAACAGGGGGCGGAAAAAGCTCAGTGTGTAATTTTTTATGCTGAATAAAAAAAACCGTATAGGCAATCGTGATGTTATTGAACAATTATTCAGAAACGGTAAGCTTTTCAAAAATCATTTCTTTGTTTTTAAATACGAGAAGGCGGTCGGAAGTCCTTCTCAATTTGCAGTAAGCGTTAGTAAAAAAATCTCTAAAAAGGCTGTAAAACGAAACCGCTTACGCCGCCAGGTCAATGAAACACTTCGGCTGAATCTCCATTCCTTAAAATCAAGTTTCAAAGTACTTATTATCGCCCGTCCGGCCTGCCTAAACGCTACCTTCCAGGAAATAAGCCAAAGTATTACTACATTTTTTAACTCTTTAGTTTCGAATGCAGAATAAATTCGTCCGTTTCCTTCTCTTCTTTTTAATCTTCCTGGTTGTATTTCAGCTTTTTAGCGGAAAGGACAAAAACGAAGCCGGCAAAACAGACGATGTTGTCTTAAGTTCCAAAACAAAGCTTGTTATTGGGAAAGAAGTAATACTGGATGTAAAAAACCATGGTCCGGAAACCATTAATATTCCGAACCTCTGCCCTAAAAATCCTTTAAATGTTGAGTTCTACAAAAATGGTGAATGGCTGAAAAAGGAAGTGGTTTTAAAAGATGCTTCAACGTGCGGAGATGAGGAATTTTTAGCAACAATTGAGCCAGAAGATGAAGCAAAAATCAGTTTTGGCTTATGGAACCATGAATTATTCAGCGAATTGGGACGTTACCGCATCACTTATCAGACGGTTTTGGACGAAAAAGAAAAAAGCTACTTCCATGAAATTGATGTGGTAGAACCAGGCTTTGTCAGGAAAGGCTGGAATGCGTTTTTATATAAGCCTATCTTTAATACGCTTATATTCTTTATTCTCAAACTACCGGGGCATAGTTTGGGATGGGGTATTATCTTTCTGACCATTATCATAAAACTCATCCTGCTTGGACCAAATCAGAAAGCTCTCAAATCCCAAAAGGTGATGCGCAATGTCCAACCTCAACTTGATGCGCTAAAACAAAAATACAAAAACGATCCTCAGCGGTTAGCACAGGAAACAATGGCAATTTGGAAAAAACATAAAGTCAGCCCTATGGGCAGCTGTCTGCCTATGTTAATCCAGTTTCCGATTTTAATCGCCTTGTTTTACGTAGTGAAAGACGGACTTAGTGTAGTGGACCCCAATGTTTTATACGCACCACTACAGGCATTTAATTTAGCAAGTATCAACCCTATATTCTTAGGAATAATCGATCTTACAAAAGTAAATATTATCGCCCTGCCCGTAATCATCGGTGGACTGCAGTTCGCCCAGATCAAATTAAGCCTTGGCAAAACAAAATCCAAAGCACTCGCCAAACAAGACAACCCTGCCATGCCCATGATGAATAATATGATGCTGTATTTTATGCCTGTTATGATTGCCGTTTTTACCGCCACTTTACCGGCAGCTGTTGGTTTTTATTGGGGAGTTTCCACCCTCTTTGGTATCGGACAGCAATTGGTGGTAAACCACTCTAAAGATTGATTTGCCCTGTTTTTTTATTTACGTTAGACTCTTCTTGAAATAAAAAGATTAAAGATTAGGGTTATAAGATTTAAGTTATAAGTTTGATAAATTAGAGAGACTGTAATTATAATTTTTATAACCTAAATCCTATAACCTACAACCTAAATCTGAAAAAATGGAATTATTAATTAAAGAAACATTGGAAAAACTCCTGGATATTTTGGGGGTTCCTTACACGGGGGTTAAAATCACCAAGGAAATTGAAACCGCATATTACGCAGAAATTGAAACAGAGAATTCAAGCCTGCTAATAGGATGGCACGGTGAAACCATCGCTGCTATTCAGCATATTTTAAAATGCCTCCTATGGAAACAGGGTGTAGAAAGTAAAACACAGATTATTCTGGATGTAGATAATTACAAAAAACGCCAGGAGGAAAGTGTCATCCATCTAGCTGAACGAAAAGCTGATTTTGCTGTCAACAGTCAAAAAGAAGTTAAACTTCCCCCCATGAACCCTTATTTCCGCCGCAAAATCCACCTGTACCTAGCAGACAGCGACAAATACAAAGACCTTGTGACAACAGAAAGTGTAGGCGAAGGCGAACACAGGCATATTAAGATCATACCTAAATAAGAATAGCTAAAAGAATTGCTTAAGAATTGTTTAGCTTAGCTATTCTCAGGCAATTCTTTTAGCTATTCTTTCACCATTTGAGCCGTTTCAGCGCATCCTCAGCGGCTTTTTGTTCAGCTATTTGTTTACTGCTACCCTTTCCCTTCCCTACAATCCTGTCTTCTGCATAAGCGCCCATAGTGAATATTTTGTCATGATCCGGTCCTTCGTCATGCATAAGCTGATACATGGGTGTGATGCCCAATTTCTCCTGAGCAATTTCCTGAAATTTGGATTTAGCGTCAATATGGTCTCCTTTTTCCAGAATACCTTCCAAATGGACAAGGAGGAATTTTCCAATGAACTTTTTGGCTTTTTCATACCCTAGCTCCAGATAAATCACACCGACCACAGATTCAAAAGTATTAGCTAATAAATAATCCTTTTCCCTGCCACCGGAATTCTCCTCTCCATGGCTCAGGAAAAGGTATTCGCCCAAATTGAGCTCCTGAGCGATTTTAGCAAGTGTCTCCCCTTTTACCAAAGCAGAACGCCAATTAGTCAGCTCGCCTTCCGGATTTGGATAATTAGCGTACAAGTGTTCAGTTACCACAAGCTCCAAAACAGCGTCACCTAAAAATTCCAGACGTTCATTGCTCTCCATTTTACTGTTTTTGTGTTCGTTTAAATAAGAACGGTGAACAAAAGCGACACGAAGTAAGTGCCAGTCTTTGAATTTAAGACCGATCTTCTTTTCAAATTTCTTATACATAGGGCTTTTTTTAAAAGATAAGCCCTAAACGCTAATTTCTCATTCTAAAACCCTGAATTTATTTCAGGGTAGAAATTAGGATTTAGGTTTTGACTTCTTCTTCATTATAGAGTCATGAGCGACAGAATTCAATACTCCGTTTATAAATTTGCCGCTGCTTTCATCTCCATAAGTTTTAGCCAGTTCAATAGCTTCATCAATCGCCACATTCACAGGCACGTCTTTTCCCGGATCCAGAAGCTCGGAAATTCCCAGCGTTAAAATAGTCCGTTCAACAGGATTCATTTTTTCAAGCGGCCATTCAGGAGCATATTTTTTGATTAATTTTTCAATCTTTTTCAGGTCTTTTTCCATTTTTTTAGCTAAACTCTCAGCAAATGCAGTATCTGTAATCTTTTCACCATACTGCTTTAAATTGTACTCTAAAATAGCCTCCAGCCCTGTGCCACGCACAAAGTTTTCAAAGTAACTTTGCATCACAATCACACGTGATAGGTGTCTCCAGCTGGCCATATTGTTAAGGATTGTGGATCTAAGATCTCAGATAAAATCAGAAATCTGAATTCAGAAATAATTTAGGCTTTAACTTTAGTGATCTTTTCGATTTGCTTTTCCATACCTACTACCTTCCTCCCATTATACTCTCCGCAACCAGGGCAAACAGCATGCGAAAGCTTTGCTTCTTTGCATTTAGGGCAAGTGGTTATGTTTGCAGAATTACTGAGACGTTTGCGCGCACGATTCTGAAAAGCCTTATAACGACGGGAGGATTGTGAATTTGCCTGTTGTTTTTTAGGGGTGGATCTTTTAGCCATGGTAAGTAGTGAGGAGCTACTTCCCAGTACAGGGGCGCTCCTCAGGTAACGTGTTTCATTAGATAATTAAGAAGTTAGCTCGGGTAGTTTATAACAAAATCTCCTCTAATGCAAACCTTTTTTCAGTCGTAAGATAATTGTGTCATCAGACTGTTTTATGATAAAATATATACAGACAAAAACAAAATGATTAAAAAGACTAAAAAAATCCTAATTTTCCTGTGGCCGGTGGCAATGTTCTGCCTCCTGCTTTTTGTGGGCCTGAAAGTTGTGTATGCACAGGGTTCTTTAGGCGGTGAATGGGATCAGTTTTTAAAAGGCAGTTTAAAAAGCTTTAGTGGACCGTCAGGTGCCTCTGGAGAAGAAATTGCGGCTAGTGTTGTAAGGAGAGGGATTAGTATTGTAAAATTTGTAATGGGTGCAGTTGCTTTGCTTTTTGGTATTTTATATGCCACCAGTCTGATTTTTTCCAGAGGAAAAGAGGAAACAATAAGTAAGCAAAAAACAAATTTTCTCTGGGTCTTTATGGGTTTTGTAGTACTGATGCTGGCTGAACAGATTGCAAACATCTTTAATCCCGAGAAGGCAACATCGGAAAATCTTATTGATTTTAAGGCCGGCACCGACAAATTGAGAGAGATTGCAAATTACTTAAAATGGCTTTTTGGATCTATTATTGTGTTCCTTATGACTATAAGCGGCATACGCCTTATTGCAGCCGGCGGGAATCAGGAAGAAATAGACAAACAAAAACGAAATCTGACCTGGAGTGGGATCGGAATGCTTACTGTTCTGCTTGCCAGCAATATTGTGAATGCTATTTATGTTGTAAATGAAGATACCGGTCAGGCTGAAGGCGTAGCGGAAACCGAAGTAGGTATTACAGAAATAGGCGGAATTATCCGGCTCATCTTAGTATTTTTAGGGCCAATAGCAGTAGCCTTTACCATGTACGCAGGTTTTATGTTCCTCACCGCCTTTGAAAACGAAGAACAGGCAGGCAAAGCAAAGCGTATGATTGTGGCAGGTGTCACAGGAATTGTTATTATTTATGCGGCATATGCACTGGTCAGTACATTTTTCATGCCGGAAGCCCTGGTACCTCTTGTAGCTTAAAAACTATGACATCAATTTTACGAAAATTCGGCTTTCTCACCATTCTTTTTACATTATTTTTCGGCTTGCTGGCTCCGGTGCACGCACAGGATGCCCTTTTTGACGACCCGCTGGAAGCGATTAAAGAACATCTGGAGGAAGAGGATATTGAAGTGGTGGAATATTCAAAAAGTAAGTGGGGCAACCTGACGCCTGAAGTGATAAAAATACTGGAATACAATGAATATACAAGCCTGGAGGATATCGTTTCAAAAAACCTATACGACCAGGAGGCAGGTAATGTCAACGTGCTTATTGAAGCGCTGGAAGGGATATTTTATTACGACTCAGAAAACGGTCTGGATATTGTTCTGACCAATGACGATGTAAATCTGATAATCAATGAAATCCGTTTTCGGGGCGAAAGCCAGCTAAATGCTGTAATTCTGGCTGTCACAAAAGTTTTACGCAACCTACTTGGTGGCATTGCTATTATCTGGATAGTCATTGCAGGAATTCGGATGATCATGGCAAGCGGTAATGAAGAAAAGATCAAAGAACAAAAAAGCAGTATCATCTATGCAGTGATCGGCTTGGTAATCATCCTTATTTTAGAGCGATTGATTGTTTTGATTTACGGTGTACCTGGGGTAGAACGGAGTTTACTGGACCGGCCTGAAGGAATTAGCGAGGAAATACTGGGCGTGGTGTCTTTCATAAAAGCTCTTATCGGAAGTATTGCGATACTAATGATTATGATAAGCGGCATTAAAACTATTGCAGCTGTCGGTGAAGAAGAAAAAATTGCTGAACAGCGAAAATCCATCCTCTGGATCATAGTCGGCATTGTGATTATTGTGATCAATCAGGTTATTGTGGAAAATCTTTATATAAGACCCGTAGGACAGGAGGAAATCAAAGTCGAAAATGTGGAAAGTATCATAGCCTTAATCGGCAAAATATTGCAGTTCGCTCTTGGCTTTGTAGGACTCATCGCCTTTGCCGCTCTTATTTACGGCGCTGCCAGCATGATCACCAACTATGGAAATGATGAATCAGTAGAAAAGGGTAAAAAAATCATCAAAAATGCGATAATCGGAATTATTGTAATAATCAGTGCTTTCGCAATCGTCTCGACCATGATGCTTTAAAAAAAATTGGTCATTGGACATTGGTCATTGGTCATTGGTATAGTTATATGGCACTAACTTTATTTAATATGTCTGGAAATAGTTTTGGCACACTTTTTAAAATAACCACCTGGGGCGAATCACACGGCCAGGCAATCGGAGTAGTGATCGACGGATGTCCGGCAGGATTAAATCTTAAATCTTCTGATATTCAACACGAACTGGATAAGCGGAAGCCCGGGCAAAGTAAATTGACGACCGCCCGAAAAGAAGTTGATAAAGTTGAAATCCTTTCCGGTATTTTTGAAAATAAGACAACCGGCACACCGATAAGCTTACTGATCCGGAATTCCGACGTGCGGTCAAAAGATTACGAGAAAATTAAAAATCTTTACCGCCCCGGCCATGCCGACTTTACTTATGATGCCAAATACGGTATCCGGGATTATCGAGGAGGCGGACGGGCTAGCGCGCGGGAGACAGCTACCAGAGTAGCCGCCGGTGCCATTGCTAAAAAACTGATCCCCTCTCTTAAGATAAAAGCCACATTGATAGAACCGAGCCTGAAAACAATCGATTCCGCCAAGAAAGAAGGTGATTCTGTCGGAGGACTGATTGAATGTGTAATTAAAAATGTTCCGGCAGGCCTCGGAAGTCCTGTTTTTGATAAATTAGACGCCCGCCTGGGCCAGGCCATGCTCAGCATCCCCGGCACAAAAGGGTTTGAGATCGGCAGTGGCTTTAAAGCTGCTGAGATGAAAGGGTCCGAGAATAACGATGAATTTTTAATGAAAAAGGGGGAAGTCATCACAAAAACCAATAACGCCGGCGGTATACTGGGCGGCATAAGCAATGGAATGGATATAGTATTTCGTGTGGCATTTAAGCCGACCTCTTCAATTGCCGAAAAACAGCATACGGTTGATAGCAAAGGAAAGAATAAGGAAATCAAAATCGAAGGCCGGCACGATCCTTGTATTGCTCTTCGCGCCACACCAATTGTGGAAGCCATGGCCGCACTTGTGCTAGCGGACGAATATTTGATTCAGAAAACCGTAAAATGAAAAAACTAAAACTATTCGGCAGAAAATCGGATGCCATCTTTGATTACTGGTCCTTTGGCCACGCCGGCCTTTATTTTGTGCTTACCAAATTTTATTTATATCAATTTTCCCTGGAAAAAGCCTTACTGCTTGCCGTGATAATTGCTTATGTCTGGGAGCTGATCGAGCGAACACTGGAAGATTACGACTTTAACCGTCACAAATATTTCTTTAAAGAAAAAGAATGCTGGATGAATCGTTATGTAGGCGACATGATTTCCGGCTTATTTGGATTCCTTCTGGGATATTTTTATTAACATTTTAAAATGCTGGACATCTTTTTCGGCCAAAAAAACACAGCGCCTTTAGACCCATGGACCTTTATGCATATTTTGGCGGGATTTGCAGTAGGGCATTTCTTTTTGAGGAAGCATAAATTCTTCAAGGGTCTTATTCTTATGGTACTGATCAGTTACTTTTGGGAAATCATTGAAATCCAACTGGAAAACATTCATTTTCCGGTAAGCTGGAATGTTTTTACAGAAAAAGAGCACTGGGCAAACCGTTATATTGCCGACCCCATTGCAAACATAGCAGGTTATTTAATGGCGTATCATCGCAATAATAAAAATAAAAACTTGCTCGAAGTTAACAAAAAAGGTAATTTTATTGGCGCTAAATAAGAAAACTATCTGTCACCGTAGCTCAGCCTGTCTGCCGTAGCCTTGGCGAAGGTAGATTGGTCAGAGCGCAGCCACATCATCAAAATATCATGTCACCGTAGCTCAGTTGGTTAGAGCGCAGGACTCATAAGCCTGAGGTCGTCGGTTCAACCCCGACCGGTGACACCAATCGCTCTAGTTTAAGCCAAAAATCGAACGTTGCAACGATAGCCGAGAACCACAGGCCAAAAGGCCCATAGTCGTCGGCTACTCTAAAAGGAAGTGAGATAAATTTCTAAAGGTCGTTAACCCCCTTATCTGGACGGAGTTAGTGCTAATTTTATGGTGCTATAGGATGGTAGATTTTATTCTAATTCCCTAATTCACAAAAAGGTACCTCTATAAATTTAGGATCTTTAATTTTTAGCACATTTCTAATTATATCCACCGAAACATTTTTGCCTGTTAAGATAAGAAACTCACCCAAGCCATCAATCAGATTAATAATCACCTGGAATTCCGGAAATCTAAAATAATGCCTTTCTGACTTTAGAATAGACCTTATTCCATTTTTCAATTCCAATTCTCTTTTGACCTCTTCAGCCTCTACAGAATTGCTAATTTTTTGCTCCAATAAAATCTTAAATCCCCCTTCTTCATTTTTTTCTAATTTTTCTAAAAAGAAATTTTCGTTGTTGTAGCAGGCAATTTTGAGGACATGATCAGAATTTTCAGTTCGAAAATACGTGTCGATAATAATCTTTTTACTATAAAGCTCTCACCTAAGACCATTTAGCCTTTTTTCAATTTGCTTATAATCTTGAATTTGAATTTTGAGCTCATTCATTTGCAATCATAAGAAACTAAGTTGATTGAATAATTTTTGCCATTTCATCAAAGTGATTCGCAATTAACTGACGAGCTTCTACCAAGGCAACTGCATAATCGCTCATTTCCATTTTTAGCAGTTCATCTATTTCCCCTGCTAATACTCCAGCATTATCAATGACTATCATATCGTAGTCTAATGTTCCTTCTTTTATCAATCCCAAGACCATCAATAAGTTGATCCTTTCTTGATGTCGGTTCATGCTCAACATCAATCGATATAAAAGGAGTATTCTGAATCACTGCTGCTGTAGTACCGTGCATGGCATCTGTTATTGAAACATCAAAGTTTTTGATCAACTTAAAACTGTCAATTGGGCTGAGGTATCGTTCTATATACTTAAATTTTGGTCCAAATACCTTTTTAACCTCCTGTACTGTCTCTAGATTGCCGTATTGCCGGCTGAACGGATAAAGAACAACATTGAGCATCATCCAAATCTAATTGACCTAAGGCTTCAATGAGGCTTTCTTTCAATCTAGAGCGAATTGATATTCCAATTTTTTTGCGGCTATCAAGATTAAAATTTTTCGGTAAGTCTACATCCTTAAATTCATCTAAATCACAATCGAGCACCAAATCTGGAACAAAATTAATCCCCTCTTTTAAGCCAATGTGTTCCAATCTTTTTTGGAATGCCATTGACCTTACAGAAATATAGTCAGACCTTTTACAGGCATTTTGGAGTTTTTCTCTAACTGAATCAATCATGCTTTCATCATAAAATGAATGTACACAATTAATAAGAGTGGTTGGTGATCTACGATTTAAAAAGTCGGGCGAGTTTAAA